>CENM01039774.1_pt1 | contig 33278 bp, 29 predicted proteins | sample 530261 | NCBI WGS metagenome assembly CENM01 (sample SAMEA2619854, study PRJEB7988) | marine metagenome | biome: marine biome (ENVO:00000447); feature: deep chlorophyll maximum layer (ENVO:xxxxxxxx); material: "saline water (ENVO:00002010), including plankton (ENVO:xxxxxxxx)" | depth 80 m
AGTTATCTTATCAACGGTACGGCCAACATTCGCGAAATAAATCGAAATAATAGCTGGGACTTACCAACAGATGGCCCTAAAACCATCAACGGTCTCGTGCTTGAGTATCTGGAAAGTATCCCTGATCCTGGCGTCAGCGTTCGAATGGGAGAATACGTTATTGAGGTCATTCAGACATCAGATAACGCCATTAAAACAGTGCGTATCAGACATTTACAGTCTGAACTGGAACAGGAAGAATAAACTTGTCGCTCAGATATATAAAATTATCTGGTCTGAGCGAAAGTGAAAGTCGTGCCTTAAAGTCGATGTTACGTATCGCATCGCCCTTACTCACTTGTCAGTGGACTATTACAGAAAAACATGATGCTGATTTAGAAATTTATAGTTTTGACTCAGCTGCAGGGCTCAAAGCGTGGAAAAATCATTCCTCCACCCTGGCCGCACTGTTGACCCACCAGTCTGAGCATAACGATGCCATTGATATCATTCTCAAAAAACCGCTGCATAAAACCCAGTTTGCTGAAACACTAAACCTGGCAGCAGAACAATTGTCAAAGCAGCATTTGCAGTTAGCGGATGAGACTAATTTACAACCAATTCAAACCGATAAAAAAAGCTGGCTCAGCAAAATTACAGACTTCATTCGTATTCAAAAAAGACCCGCGCCCCACCTTCCTGCATTGAACTTGCAAGTCATTACGCATGAAACAAGTACGGCTTCAGCAATAAAAGATCCAGCATTACTACTGATATGGATCAACCAACTACCCCATGATTTTTATCAACGAGTCCCTTCTTTATTAAGCAACCTGAAAGCGCTTCTTCATCAGAAAATCAAACCAGGCCTCTTACTGCAGCTATTAGAAATGTATCGGGCTCAGGTCAACGAACTATTGTTCACCCGTGATATCGCCGCAGTAAAGCGTGATTTATATATCAACACGGAAAGTCTTCGTACGATAAGCCTGATAAACGAGCTCATCAGTTTGCTGTCCATAGCCTATCAACAAATCATTCAGGTTCATTACCAACGTGGGAAAACGCCACTTGCTAATCCAATCATGTTGTTGGCACTGAACAGAACGGCTGAGATGCTTAGCTTGCAGTTACTTCATAACTTTCAGTACTACCGGCTAGCCCCAACTGGCGCCTGGAAACAGCTGCACGAAATGTTTATCTATCAAGAACAAGCACAAACTTTACATCAGGACGTCTCCGTTAAACCTTATTATCAAAGTCGTAGTTTTTTCGAAATTTATGGCCAGATTGTTCTGACTGCATTGACCGATCCTTATAGTCAGATGAGGTTTGATGTGCTGCGCTTGTACAGACTTATGGCGCAATTCACCGATAAGATTGTGATCGACAGCATGTCTGAACAGCAAAGTAAGGTGAATAGTCGCTTCTTACTACTGGGGCACTTCTGCATTGATGCTAAGCAGGATATCTGTCCACAACCACTTCATAAAACAGACATACCAATAAGACATGCCCCAACAAGTCGGCGTCTGGACACACAAGCCGTATTAAGAGCCATTGAATCAACGTTACGCGATGCAAAAAGTCATCGTACACAGACGGTCATGTCGTCGGAATTGAGACTGGTCAAACATATTATTCCTCAACTCAACACAACTTATGAGCGACGTTTTGAACGTATCAGAGAACAGTCATCCAAGCCCATACATATCAGTTTAGGTCTAGAGTCAGTTCATCAAAGCCTTCAAGGTAATGTCGTCAATGCGCTGGAGTGGCAATTAATTAATAAGAGCCAGACAGGGTTGATGGCAAAACGCGCGAATAAAGGCTGTTATCACCTAAATATCGGTGATTTTGTGGGTATTTTCGAAAAAAACAGCCTTCTTATGCTGGCTGTCATCAAATGGTTACAAATTGATATCCATAATGACGTCCAGATTGGGCTTGAACAAATAGAGGGACGACCAGTTCCTGTAAAATGCCACCCCGAGAATGATGAGGAAGCACATCCTGGTTTGTTACTGGAGACAGAATTTGATTCTCGCTCACACATCATTTTGACAGACAAAGGCTTATTCTCACCCAAAAGAAAAATACGGCTCGAAGGGCAAAATCTATCTAATTCAATTATTGCTAATGGGCTTATCGACAGCAGTTTGGATTATGAAATTTTCAACTACAGCCTCAATCTTGGTTCATAAATGCGTGTCGATCGCATATCATGGACGGACATGTCGAGATAAAAACTCAAAAACGGAATACCAATATGCGTACCTTTATAAAAATTGTCGTCTTTTTAATCGTTATTGTTATAGCAGGCCTTATTGCTCTGCCATTTTTCATCGATCCTAACGACTATAAAGATGAAATTTCACGTGAAGTTGAAAAAGTCACTGGACGAAATTTGACTCTACAGGGTGATATTGGTTTATCGGTGTTTCCCTGGATTGCCCTAGATCTAGGTCCGCTGTCACTAAGCAATGCAGAGGGTTTTAAAGCAGATACATTTGCTAAAGTTCAGGCCGCAGAAATTCGTATCAAGCTTATTCCGCTACTAAAAAAGCAGTTAGAAATGGATACCATCATCCTCGATGGTCTTGTGCTTAATCTTGAAACAGATAAAAGTGGTAAAACCAACTGGGATGATCTGGTTAAGCCTGATGCCACAGAAGAAGCAACAGCTACCGAGACGGAATCTACAGCTGATTCTGATGAACAATCCAGTCCCGCATTACAAACCATCACCGTTGCTGGCATCAAACTCAGCAATGCTAATATTCTCTGGTCAGATGCGTCTAAAGGAGAAAGTTATCAGTTACGTAATCTTAATCTGACAACGGACCCTCTCGAACCAGGCGTTCCTACGGCTGTTGATATGGACTTTGATGTCATCAGCACAAAACCAGAAGCCAAAGCGCATGTCACACTGACAACCAATGCTGCTGTGGACATGGAGAAACAGCAATATGCCTTAGAGGGCTTCTCATTCTCAGCCATTGCAGAAGGTAAAGAGCTGGCTTTCAATCAGGCTGATTTATCTCTTAAAGGTGATATTAAAGCGGATCTAGCAAAACAATGGGTGGAAGTAAGCGACCTCGCGCTAGCAGCCAAAGCATCAAATAACCAGCAAAAAGTGGATGCCAAATTAACGGGACAAGTCACTTCCAATCTGGCTACCCAGCAATCCAATATCGATAATTTAGATATCACTGCCACCATTCAGGATCCAAGCTTACCTGATGAACAAGCTGAATTTCACCTGACCAGTGGTATCAAAGCTGACTTAAAACAAGAGACCCTCACCGTGTCTGCTCTTGTCTTAAAACTGCAGGATTTACTCCTTGAAGGGGATATTCAGGCTAAAGATATCCTCAAAGAGAAACCGACCTTTGCAGGCAGCATTCATATCCAACCTTTCAGCTTAAGAAAATTGGCGTCTGATATGAAAATTGAATTGCCTGAAATGAGCGATGAATCCACACTGGAGAAAGTCGAACTTCGTTCAGAACTGAGTGGTTCTACCAATCAAATTAATCTAAAACAGCTGGCTCTGACTTTGGATCAAAGTAATCTGACAGGACAATTTGCTGTAAGCAATTTCAGCAAACCTGCGTTCAATTTCAATCTGAAACTGGATCAAATTGATGCAGATCGCTATATGCCGCCTGTAAAAGAAGAAAAAGAGACAGATAAGACTCCAACCACAAATGACAACGCAAACAAAGCAGCGACAGCTGAAGAAGCTTTACCGCTGGATGCATTGCGCCAAATCAATGCGAAAGGCAGCATTGATATTGGCAAATTAAAAGCCACAGGCCTGAACAGTGAAAATATTCATATTTCCATTGATGCCGGCGATGGCCTGGTTAAACTTACCCCACTTAAAGCAAACTTATATCAAGGACAATACAACGGTAATATCATTCTTGATGCACGCAGTGACGCATTAAAACTGTCACTGAATGAACAAGTAAAAAATGTTCAGGCTGGACCCTTACTCAAAGACATGACCGGGGATGCCAAAATCAGTGGGACCGCCAATGCGAATGCCAAGTTAACAGGCTCTGGAGCCACCGTTTCACAAATCAAGCAAACCCTGACAGGTAATGGTGGCTTTGCTTTTACAGACGGTGCATTGCAAGGTATCAATATTGCCGAGATTATTCGTAAAGCCAAAGCGGCTTTAAAAGGTGAATCACTGCCTGCATCTGACGCGCCCGTTCAAACTGACTTTTCCAGTATGTCTGGCACGTTTACGGCAAACAATGGTGTTATCAACAATCAGGATCTCGCCGTTAAATCCCCTTTGCTGCGTATCGATGGCGCCGGCAAAGCCAACCTGGCAAGTGAAACACTAGACTATGGCTTAAAAGTCGCTGTCGTCGGAACAAGTAAAGGTCAAGGCGGTAAAGAGCTTGAAGAACTTAAAGGTGTGACCATTCCCATCAAAATCACTGGCACATTCTCAGAACCTAAACCCACCGTAGACCTCGCTAATCTTGTCAAAGATAAAGCAAAAGAAGAACTCAAATCTAAAGCAGAAGAAAAGCTTAAAGAAAAACTGGGAGATGATTTAGGCGGTCTTCTTGGTGGCAAATTAGGAGGTTCAAAAGCCAAGTCTGAAACTCAATCAACAGAGGCGGAGAATGCAACTGATGCTGAGTCTGAAGAAGAAAAGTCCTCTGATAAAAAATTAGAAGATGCCGTCAAAGATAAATTGAAAAACTTCTTCTAAACGATAAATACTCTTTTCGTATCTGCCCGCCTTGATACACCATCAAGCGGGCTTTTAATTTGAAAAACATGACAAAACCTTTCCATTTCGCTGATGCATTACTCGACTGGTTCGATCACTACGGTCGTAAGAATCTGCCCTGGCAACAAAATCCAACGCCCTACCACGTCTGGTTGTCTGAAGTCATGTTGCAGCAAACGCAAGTTTCCACTGTCATTGATTACTACACACGATTTATTCAGCGCTTTCCCAACGTCCACTCATTAGCCGAAGCAAAACAAGATGATGTTTTAGCGTATTGGTCAGGTTTAGGTTACTACGCCCGTGCTCGTAATTTGCACAAAACAGCTCAAATAGTCAGCGCAGACTACACCGGCGCTTTTCCAGAAACGTTAGAAGAACTGATCAATCTACCAGGTATTGGACGCTCTACCGCGGGTGCGATTCTGACACTCGCCTATCACCAGAAATATCCTATTCTAGATGGGAACGTGAAACGCGTCCTGACACGTTTTTTTGCGATAGATGGCTGGCCTGGCAATAAAAAAGTAGAAGATAGTTTATGGGAAAAAGCGGAATCACTACTACCCGATAAACGTATTGCTAATTATATTCAGGCACAAATGGATTTAGGGGCAACACTTTGCACACGAAGTAAACCGGACTGCCCACGTTGCCCATTACAATCCCACTGTTTAGCCTATAACAATGGTAACCCCACAGCTTATCCAGAAAAAAAACCTAAAAAAGCCATCCCTACCAGAACATGTTACTGGCTTGTCTGTCAGAATAACGATGAGTTATTTATGGAGCAAAGACCTTCAACGGGTATCTGGGGCGGTTTATGGAGTTTTCCAGAACGTCCGGATAAGCAGGATCTGATGGCTTATTGTGAGCAGACTTTGCATTTTTCTATCGATAGCATTGAAGAGTTACCTGAAATGACGCATGTGTTTAGCCATTTCAGATTAATGATTCGACCACTCTTAATAAAATCACGTATTAATGCTGTGACCGACAACAGCATCGGCAACTGGTATAAAATAAACGACATTATGCAACTGGGTCTTCCGGCACCAGTGCGTTCTTTTTTACACACTTTACAATAGAGGCAAATATGGCACGCACAATACACTGTGTAAAACTTAACAAAGAAGCCGAAGGTTTAGACTTCCCCCCTTACCCTGGTGAAATGGGAAAAACGCTTTATGAATCTGTTTCAAAAGAAGCATGGCAAATGTGGTTAAGCCAACAAACCATGCTGATTAACGAATATAGGCTGTCACTTGCCGATCCTAAGTCGCAAGCATTTCTGAAAACTGAAATGGAAAAATTCTTTTTTGGTGAGGGTTCGGCACCTCCAGCAGACTTTGTTCCAAAAGGATAAAATCCGCAAACCAATCAAAAAAATGAGGGCTGTTAGATTTAACGGCCCTTTTTTTATTTATCACCAAAAGCTATTACATTGCCAATAAATATATATAAAACAATTTAATAAAACATAAATTATCTTTACATTCAGACTTAACCCAGGATATGTAACAAAAAAAATATTGCTTTTTATCATAAATAAAGTGTCTTTTTTTTATTTTATATGGTTACAATGCCATTAAGCTTCTTAGAAGTGTCAATCGGTCAACAAGGAGTTGTGCCGATAGTGTTATTAAATTGAGGTTGATATGGCAGAGCAAGTTACAGGTAAAGTTAAGTGGTTCAATGATGCAAAAGGATTCGGTTTTATAGAGCAAGTTGATGGTCCAGACGTATTTGTCCATCACTCAGCGATTAAGTCAGAAGGCTTTAGAACATTGAAAGAAGGTCAAACAGTTACCATGGAGGTAACTCAGGGGCAAAAAGGTCCGCAAGCAGAAAACGTCATCCCCGGTTGAGTAAGAAGTAAACCAAAAATAGAAAGGCCGTTCAGCCATCACTGCACGGCCTTTTTCATTTGCAACACGCTTTAAATAAAGCCATATTAAGCTGCCAGAAATAATTGATCATAGAACGACTATTGCAGCAAAGGACTCACATGAAATTAACACCTACCAGCATCATTTTAGGCATTGCTTTCAGCTTCACTACTTCTTATGCCTTGGCAGACTGGGGCGGTTTAGTTAAAGATATTCAAGAAAATAGTAAAACATTACTCAATTCCTCTATCTCAGACGCCACGTCATCCAAACAGTCTAACAATCTGGATATATCTACTATTATTTCTGGTCTTAAAGAAGCATTGAAGGTAGGCAGTGAGCGTGCGGTTGCGAGTGTCAGCCAACCGAACGGTTATCTAAAAAATGCCGATATCCGTATCCCACTCCCTCCTCAAATTGAAAAAGTGGGTATGGTAATGCGCCAGTTTGGAATGGAAGGTCTGGCAAATGAATTTGAGACCAGTATGAATAGAGCGGCTGAAAAAGCGGCACCACAAGCAACGACTATTCTAGTCAATGCTATAAAAGCCATGAGCATTGATGACGCGAAAAAAATATTGAATGGTGGTGACAACGCTGCAACACAATATTTCAAACAGCACACAGGGGAAGAACTACGAACATTATTCAAACCAACCATAGAGGAAAGTCTGGACCAAGTGGGCTCGACTAAGTACTACAATCAGCTCACCGATAAAGTTGCAGACGTACCTGTGGTAGGAAAAGAGATTAATATGGATTTACCTGATTATGTGACTGAACAGGCTCTTGATGGCTTGTTTACCATGTTGGCAGCTGAAGAGAAAAAGATCCGGGAAAACCCAACGGCTCGCACAACAGAATTGCTTAAAACTGTATTTCAATAATGAATCTTTCTCAATAGCTACTATTGAACGATTGAATGTAATAACATAGCGCTTACATAGAAAATAAAGGAAAAATTCATGGCTCAATCGCACAAGCTGAACCTCGCCAGTCAAGGCACTTCATTAAAAGCTTTGTTTAGTGGATACCTGATGGTGGTCGCTGTTGGCTATCTGATGGCTATCGTTCAGATTCAACTCACGCATGGCTTGGCGGATGGTAAATACGGTCTATCTGTTGATGATATTGTTATCAGCTATTATGGCAACCGAAATAACTCTTTATTGGAAAACAAACTAAGTGGCTCAATGAAGCCGATGGCGAGTGATGAAGATCGTGCTGCCATAGTTACATGGGTGCATCAGGGCGCCACTGAAGCCGCTTATGAAGGCACTGGTATTAAACAAATCTTTGAAGCCAATTGTATCCCATGTCACAACGCTGACTCAGGTATGCCTATCCCTGACTACACCGATTTTAAAAATATCAAAGAACGTGCTGTTGTAGACACCGGCGCCTCATTCCAGTCACTCGCTCGTGTCTCACATATTCACTTATTTGGTATTGCCTTTATCTTTATGTTTGTAGGTTTAATCTTCAGCTTGGCTTCAGGCGTACCTAAAGCACTTAAAGTCACCGCAATAGTGACACCTTATGTCTTCCTAATTGTTGACATTAGCTCATGGTGGCTGACAAAACTTAATCCAAACTTTGCATGGATGGTCATCATAGCCGGTGGCGCCATGGCGATGTCATTTGCCTTTATGTGGTGTGTATCGATGTATGAAATGTGGATTATGCCAAAACGCCACAGTGACGACCGTGATGCATTATTAGACGAATAAGTCATCACAAAACACTACTTAAAACTCAAGCCATTTACCCCTTTCGGGTAAATGGCTTTTTTATTTGTTTCTCTTCAGAATAATGGTTGGTCTATCGGGAAAGTCTTCCATTTCGTTATATAACGTATAGATTTATTTTCTGAAATATCGTAAAAACAGAATAAATCAGATCTAGAAAGGGTACCCCCAGTCGTGGATACATTATGGTTACTTTGCTCAGCTTGCCTTGTGTTTACTATGCAGGCCGGATTTCTCTGTTTGGAAAGTGGCTTGGTCCGCAGTAAAAACAGCATTAACGTCGCCGCAAAAAATATCACTGACTTTACTATATCTAGCGCCATCTTTTGGTTAATTGGCTTTGGCATTATGTTTGGGGATAGTGTTTCTGGCTTTTTTGGTTTAAGCCATTTTATGTTTGGGGATACCCCCACAGCTAATTCCACCACTTTCTTTATTTTTCAGATGATGTTCTGCGGCACTGCCGCCACCCTGGTTTCTGGTGCCGTAGCCGAACGCACCAGTTATATTGGTTATGTGATTATTACAGTGACTATCACCTTATGTATCTACCCTATTATCGGTCATTGGGCCTGGGCAGGTATTTTCACAGGCACTCCCACAGGCTGGCTTGAAATGCTGGGATTTGTTGATTTTGCTGGCTCAACAGTTGTGCACTCTGTCGGTGGCTGGGTAGCCTTAGCGGCTATTTTGATCATTGGGCCACGTATTGGACGCTATGATGTCGATAACCGACGTATCCCTGGCAGCAATCTGCCCATGGCCGTGTTAGGTGCGATGCTTATCTGGTTTGGGTGGTTTGGCTTTAATGGTGGCAGCACACTGGCCTGGTCAGATAATGTGCCCAGTATATTACTCAATACTTTAGTTGCCGCACTTTGGGGTGGTATCTCAACCACCCTTCTGAAATACATCTCCGACGGCTATGTTGATGTATTAATGATTATTAACGGCGTATTAGGCGGTTTAGTCTCTATTACAGCAAACTGTCATGCAGTGAGCAGTGACCAGGCGTTTTTAATTGGCATCATCGGCGGGATTATCGTTTTTTATGGTGACAAGCTGCTCGAGTGGAAAAAGATCGATGATGCTATCAGTGTTATTCCTGTGCATTTATTTGCTGGTATCTGGGGCACGGTTGCACTCGCATTACTGGGTGACCCTGCCAAAATTGGCACAGGGCTGAGTCGATTGGATCAGTTGGAAGTACAACTTTTAGGGATTGCCAGCATCGGTCTATACAGTTTTGTCATTGCCTATGTGGTGTTCAAAATAATCAATCACTTTTATCCACTGCGTGTTGATGCGAATGCAGAATTAATCGGGCTCAATGTGGCGGAGCACCGTGTCAGTACCGAAGTTTTTGACCTTCTTGCTGCCATGCATCACCAGCAACAAAAGTCTGATTTTTCATCTACTGTCCCCGTTGAGCCTTTCACTGAAGTGGGTCAAATTGCTCAACAATACAATCGCGTTATAGATAAGGTTAATCAAGAAATAAAACAACGCGATCAGGCATTCTCTGCTTATAAAGAGAGTGAGTTTCGAAAAGGTGCCATTTTGCAGGCAGCCATGGATTGTATTGTGACTGTCAACGAACGCGGAGAAATTATTGAGTTTAATCCAGCTGCTGAGCAGTGTTTTGGTATGTCCAAGCGCTCAGTGATGGGACAAAACTTTTTTGCTTTATTTATTACTGAACAGTCTCGTACTGCAGCGATGAATAATTTATCACAAGGCTTTGTCAGTGGTGATGGATTGGTGCTGAAACGACACAATATTGCTGAGTTAACACGAAGTGATGGCGAAGAGTTTCCTGCTGAAGTAGTCATCACACAAACTACAGACACAACACAGCCGCGTGTCGAATATACCTTGCATATCCGTGATATTACCCAGCAAATAAAGCTACAGAATCGCCTTAAACAACTGGCTTATAACGATCCGCTCACCGGGCTCTATAACCGTACTTATTTTATGAGCCATTTAAAGCAGCTACTGCAATATCATCAACAAACGCCCGGTTCGGTCGTGTTGATGTTTCTGGATTTAGATCAGTTCAAAAAAATTAATGACAATCTGGGTCATAAAGCCGGTGATGAACTGTTATGCGAAGTCGCTCATCGTCTCGGTAAAGTGACACGAGAACTTGATCTGGTTGGACGTTGGGGTGGTGATGAGTTTGTCATTGTCCTGTCTGGTGATATCACGCTCGAGAATGCCGAAAGCAAAGCCATGGATATTTTGAGTGTGATGCGGGCTCCAGTGACCTTGGCTCAACAAAATCTGGTCGTGCCTACCAGCATTGGTATTGCTATATCCGTAAACGGTCAGGTTCAAGCTGAACAGCTGTTACAGCACGCTGACATTGCTATGTACAAAGCCAAGCAGGCAGGACGCAACACCTATCGCGTTTTCCTTGAAGAAATGAGCGAAAAATCCCTGCAACATTTTCAACTTGAACATGCATTACCTGATGCTATCAAGAAAAATCAGTTATTTTTGGAATATCAACCAAAAGTGTCTTGTGAAACCAGTGAAGTAGTCGGTTTTGAAGCCTTATTACGCTGGAAACACCCGGATCATGGCTTAATCATGCCTGGTGACTTTATTCCGGTTATTGATGAATCCAATATGATCATAGATGTGGGGGAATGGGTCATTGAAAATGTCATCAAGCAGTTGTCAGCATGGCGTGATGCCGGTGCGACCCTATTACCCATCGCCATCAATATCTCAGGTCATCACCTGCACTCCAATACATTAAGCGCTTATGTTGAAAAACTGATGACGCAGTATGGCATCCGCGGCGACATGCTGGAATTTGAGATTACGGAAGGCGTTTTAACCGGCAACACAGAAGAAAGTATTGCGGCTTTGTCAGCGTTGAAAAAAACGCATATCCGCTTATCGATCGACGATTTTGGCACCGGCTATTCCTCACTCAGTTACCTGAAAAAATTTCCTGTGGATGTGCTGAAAATTGATCAGGCCTTCATTAGAGAGTGCAGTATCAATATTGAAGATGCCGCGATTTGCAAAGCGATTATTACATTAGCCAAAAGTCTTGGCCTGGAAGTCATCGCAGAAGGCGTTGAAAATCAGGAACAATTACAGTTCCTGAAACAACACCACTGCGATGTTTATCAGGGATATTATTTCAGCCGGCCTATAGCAGCAAAACACGTCATGACGTTATTAGAGCAAAACCTTTCTGTGACTTAAACCTGCTTAGCTGTTGGCCTTTTCCTCCAACAGCTCCCAGCGCTCGAAAGCTTCTGACATTTTTGCTTCTAATTCAGACAGTGCTTGTTGAACCTGGCTGACTTTGTCTGCCTCTTGCTGATAGAAATCTGGCTCCGACATCTTTGCTGTTAGAGTTTCTTGCTCCATTTCCAGCTTTTCAATAATGGCTGGCAACGCTTCAAGATCCAGTTTTTCTTGGTAAGTCAGTGTGGATTTCTTTGCGGGTTTATTCGCTGGCTTTTCAACTGCAGGTTTAGTTTCAACTTTTGGTTTGTTGTTTTGTGTTTCCGTGCGTTGTCTTAACCAGTCATCATAACCACCGACATATTCACGTAGTTCGCCGTCGGTATCAAACACAATACTGCTGGTGACCACATTATTAATAAAAGAACGATCATGGCTGACCAACAGTAAGGTACCAGAGTAGTTCAGCAACAAATCTTCCAGCAATTCCAATGTCTCAGCATCGAGATCATTAGTCGGTTCGTCCATCACCAGTAAGTTAGCAGGTTGGGTAAACAGTTTCGCTAGTAACAGCCGATTTCGTTCGCCGCCAGATAAGGCTTTGACCGGTGTTCTCGCTCGGTCAGGCGTAAACAGAAAGTCCTGCAGATAACCAATAATATGTTTACGGCTACCGTTAATTTCTACGTGATCACTACCCTGTCCCACGTTTTCAACCACCGATTCTTCTTCATCGAGTTGGCTGCGTAATTGATCAAAAAAAGCAATTTCCAGGTTGGTACCGAGTTTCACTGAACCGTGTTCAGGTTCGATTCGTTTCAACAAGATGGATAACAGTGTACTTTTACCGCAGCCATTCGGACCGATGATACCGATACGATCACCACGCTGAATGACAATAGAAAAATCGTCAAACAACATTTTGCCATCATAACTTTGGCCAATATGTTCAGCCTCTAATACCAGCTTGCCGCTTCTGTCAGCTTCCTGCAGTTGAATATTTGCTGTTCCCTGACGCTCACGTCGTTGACTACGCTCTTTACGCAAAGCTTCCAAAGCTCTGACGCGGCCTTCATTACGCGTGCGACGAGCCTTGATGCCCTGGCGAATCCAGACTTCTTCCTGAGCCAGTTTTTTATCAAACTGCGCATTTTGTTCAGCCTCTGCCGCCAGCAACTCTTCACGCTTTTTCAGGTAGTTTTCATAGTCACCAGGGAAGCTGACCAGATTGCCACGATCCAGTTGAACAATACGTGTGGCTAATGCCTGCAGGAATGTCCGATCATGGGTGATAAACAAGACTGTGCCACCATAACTTTTCAAAAAGCCCTCAAGCCAGGTGATCGATTCGATATCCAAATGGTTAGTCGGCTCATCGAGCAAAAGAATATCTGGCTGTTTGACCAATGCCTGTGCCAGTAACACCCGACGTTTTTTACCACCAGATAAACTATCAAATTCTGCATCAGGGTCTAAAGATAATTTTGAGATAACCGTTTCGACGCGTTGCTCTAGTGACCAGCCATCGGCCGCTTCAATTTTATGCTGTGCTTTTTCGAGTTTATCCAACAGAGCTTGTGAGCTATCTGTTTGTAGTTGATGAATAATATCGTGATATTCCACCAGCAGCGGCGCCACTTGTCCTAAGCCTGCCGCCACCACATCAAATACTTTGCCGTGTGTACCACTGGGGACTTCTTGTTCCAGACGCGAAATGACGAGGTCCTGAATACCGATCATTTCACCTGAATCAGCAGTGACTTCACCTGCAATCAATTTCATCAGTGTCGATTTACCGGCACCGTTGCGACCAACTAAACACACTCGTTCACCACGATCGAGTTGAAAATCGACGTTATTTAATAAATTTGGACCGCCAAAACTGACGGTGATTTGCTTTAATGACAGTAATGCCACAGTTATTCCTCAGCAGCTTGTGCTGCTTCTAATTGTTCGCTGGCATCAAACCATTGCATTTCAGTTTCTTCCAGCTGTGTTTTAAGATCCGCCTGCTGTTGTAATAAGTCTTTTAACTTATCCTTATTAGCATCGGTATAAAGTGCTGTGTCGGCAAGTTGCATTTCTAGTGAGGATAAAGCTTCATTGAGCTTCTCCATCTTCTGCTCGGCTTTTTTCACCGTGTTACGAAGCGGTTGCAGCTTCTGACGTTGCTGAGCGGCGAGTTGTCTGTCCTGTTTTTTATTATTAACCGCGGAAGACGACTCGGCTGTTTTTTCCGGTTTATCTTTATTTAATAACCACTGACGATAATCATCCAAATCGCCATCAAATACGGTCGCCTGCCCATTCGACACCAGCCATAAATCATCGGTGACGGTACGTAGTAAATGTCTGTCATGCGAGACAACGACGAGTGCGCCTTCAAAATCCTGCAAGGCTACAGTCAAAGCTAAACGCATTTCCAGATCAAGGTGATTGGTTGGTTCATCCAGTAACAATACGGCCGGTTTCTGATAGACCAGAATAGCGAGCACCAATCTGGCTTTTTCACCACCAGAAAATGGCGCAACCGGCTCTAATGCTTTGTCACCGTGGAAACCAAAACCACCGAGAAAATTTCGGCACTCTTGTTCTGAAGCCAGTTTATTCAAACGTTGGATGTGCTTTAACGGACTGTCATCTGGTCTTAGCTGTTCCAGCTGATGCTGAGCAAAATAACCAATGCGAATCTCTTTGCCTTCTTTACGTTTACCGCTCAAAGGCTCTAACACGCCGGCAATGAGCTTAATTAATGTCGACTTACCCGCCCCATTCGGCCCTAACAGCCCGATTCGATCTCCCGGTGCCAACCGCATTTTGATATTGCTGATAAGAGGCTTATTTTCATAATACCCCACCGACGCTTTATCTAAATCCAACAAAGGTGTGGCCAGACGACTTGGCGGGAAAAAATCAAAATGAAACGGTGAATCCACATGGGCTGGTGCGATTAATTCCATTCGCTCCAGCGCTTTAATACGGCTCTGGGCTTGTCGAGCTTTTGTTGCTTTGGCCTTAAAGCGCGTCACAAAACTGCGCATATGGGCAATTTCACGCTGTTGCTTTTGATGGGCTGCTTGTTGATTTGCTAGATGTTCAGCTCGAGCCAGTTCAAAGTCTGAGTAGCTACCGGTGTATAGTTTTACACGCTGTTGTTCAATGTGCGCGATATGTGTGACGACCCGATCCAAAAAATCACGGTCATGCGAAATCACGATTAACGTGCCAGGGTATGCTCGCAACCATTCTTCCAGCCAATAAACGGCCTCTAAATCCAGATGGTTAGTTGGCTCGTCCAGGAGTAATAAATCAGAACGGCACATTAATGCTTGTGCCAGATTGAGTCGCATTCGCCAGCCACCTGAGAAAGCGGTAACAGGCCAGCTCTCTTGCTCAGCCGTAAAACCCAAGCCATGTAACAGTTTGCCTGCACGGCTATTTGCTGTGTAGGCATCAATCGCGGCCAATTTATCGTGTAACACGCTGACTAGGTGACCATCATGATTGGCTTCTGCTCCAGCCAGTTGTTGGTTCAATTCAGTTAACTCGGCATCACCTTCGAGCACATAATCCAGTGCAGAAGTGTCCACGGCCGGTGTTTCCTGGGCCACATGAGCGATGGTCCAGACATCAGGAATCGACACCTCACCGGTATCGGCATGAAGTTGTTGACGTAACATCGCAAACAAACTGGATTTACCGGTACCGTTTGCACCGGTCAGACCAACCCGCTGTCCGGGGTGAACAATAAGATTGGCTGATTCAAACAGTAATTGCGTGCCGCGACGAAGAGAGACTTGATTGAACTTTATCATGGCACGAATTGTATCAAGGCCCGGGCCTGTCTAGCAGAATTTCTTACGATGCGGTCTCGGGTAACTGCCAGTTTATGGGTGATAGCCCATGTTGTGTCAGATAGTCATTCGCCTGGCTGAAATGACGACAGCCAAGAAAGCCGCGATGCGCAGATAATGGCGACGGGTGAGGTGCTTTTAAAACCAGATGTTTCTGCGGGTCAATCACGCTACCTTTTTTCTGCGCGTAGCTACCCCACAACATAAACACGACATTTTCACGTTGTGCATTTATGGTTTCGATGACTTTATCAGTGAACTGTTCCCAGCCTTTACCTTGATGGGCATTGGCATTTGAATCTTCGACGGTTAATACCGCATTGAGTAACAAGACTCCCTGCTTCGCCCACGACTCCAGATAGCCATGTTTGACAGGCATCACACCGAGATCGGCCTCTAGCTCTTTATAAATATTCACCAGTGATGGCGGCACTTTGACACCGGGTTTGACCGAAAAGCATAAGCCATGAGCCTGACCTGGCTGATGGTAAGGATCCTGTCCGAGGATGACGACTTTTACCTCATCAAGTGGGGTGGTTTCTAAAGCATGAAACCAATCAGCGGAATGAGGATAGATTTTTTTATGCTGATCTTTTTGCTGACGTAAAAACGTCTTCAGATTTTGCATATAAGGTGCTTCAAATTCTGACGCCAAAACGGTCAGCCAGCTGGGCGCATGTTCCAGAACCATGTTTATTCCTTACAAAAAACTCAAGGTATGATACCGAATGTTATTGACTGTAAAACAGCTTTCACAGGATAAATGCGATACAAGAAGTTTTTCCTTAAATAAAACAGGAGAATATCCGATAGGGTCATCATCTCCCTGATGCTAGCCTATGTGTATTGTTTATTACAGGTGTCACCTTCGTGAGAACACATTTACACATCCTCATCAGTCTTTTTATGATTGGGCTACTAAGCGCCTGTGACAACAATGAAGAAGACTATGACCTGAGTGCTTCTGATACGACAGTGCCATCACCACTAGAAAAAGAGGATATACCCCAATGGTTGGAAGCCTACGATGATCTGACACCTCAAGACTGGCTTATTTTACGCAGTGCCGCCGCATTGAGAGGTGAAGTGACAGATCGTGACCATCGGGTTGAAATTTTGAAGCATGCCTCACAACACTTCCGTGAAAGTCCACGCATGATTGCCAACAGAGCGGTACAGCTGGAAGACATGTTGTTAGAAATAGGTATCGAAGAGAGCGCTGTTAGCCTGATTGATATGTTTACCCACTTACCAACCGAAGGCACGCCTCATAATTTCTCAGCCTATTGTCAGTACTATTTTAATATGCGGTCAAAAGGCTATCATCAAGGGTATGCCCTCACCCAATTATCAAAACTGAAATAAATGCAGCAGCTCTCCCCATCACTTGGGACGGGAGAGAGGATTGGTCAGGGAGAGCCGTGCATATTCTCTAGCCGGGAAAAGGTGCATTAAAATTCAGCATCTTAAGTTTTAATGCTTGGCGTTGTTGCTCGGTAAGCACTTCAAATAGCTCATGAGAAAACTGAGCCTTTGTTAACGCATAACGTTTGTGAATGACCAAGGATTGATCAATTAATTTTTCCAGCTTGTGCTTATCAAAATCATCAGACAATGCCATTTCTTGAATACGGCGTCTGACTTGTCGTGCTTTCTCTCGATCCTCCTCCATTAAGTCGCACTCTTTTTCGAGCAACATTAAAATTTTTGAATTTTGAGCCGGAGTTAAATTGAGATCGTGTAAGAAAAAGCCCACATCATCAGGCTTTGGTTTGTGTTGCATGTTTGGATGCATCAACGGCACTTCATGATGTTTTATGTGATTGGCCTCGCCATTCATAGGATTAGCGATGGCAACAACTGGCAGAATAATCATCAGTAAAATTATTTTCTTTATCATTGTCTTTAACCTACTTTCAGGCCAATCACTTTGAACTTGAGAGCCAGTATCACGCATCAGCATGTTAACGAGGGTTAGAGAAAGGTAAAAACAAGTAAAGATTGCTTGCTAAAGCTGGAGCCATCATTCAGTACACTCTATGATGGCAGCATCAACAGAATAAGGAGTTGACTGTGGCGAATGTACTCATCATTGACGATGATGCTGAATTGGTTGAATTATTTGAGGAGTATCTGGAGCAAGAACAGTTTCAGGTGAAAAGTAGCTTAACCGGTAAAGTTGGTTTGGAAATGGCGCTCAGTGGCTCGTTTGACTTGATTATTCTGGATATGATGTTGCCAGATATTTCAGGCACAGAAATCCTGCTACAAATTCGTCAGAAAAGTCTGATTCCGGTACTGATGTTCACCGCGAAGGGTGATGATATTGATCGTATTATCGGCCTGGAGTCTGGTGCTGATGATTATGTGCCCAAACCCTGCACACCAAGAGAGCTCGTTGCTCGTATTCGTGCGATTCTTCGGCGAATGGATGCTGTTATGGTGGATATGCAGTCACAGGATATTCAAATAGGTCCTCTTCAACTGAGTGCTCAAAAACGACAGGCCTTGTGGTTTGAAAAGCCACTGGAGTTGACCAGTACTGAATTTAACCTACTCGAAGCATTGGTGCGTAAAGCTGGTCAAGTTGTCAGCAAAGATGAACTATCTCAACGCGCACTGGGTCGGCCATTGGTGCGGTTTGACCGTAGTATTGATGTGCATATGAGCAGCATTCGTCAGAAACTGGGCAATCAGCAAGACGGACAGTCCTATATTCAGACAATAAGAGGCAAAGGTTATCAATTCATTCGGGAATAATCATTAGGATGAGTAAGTTATTCTGGAAATTCTTTACTGTGTTCTGGCTGGCGTTATTATTAGCCGGACTCAGCGTGGGAACGGTCGTTTGGTTACATCATAAATCCATACAGGAACAAGCCAATAAAACCGATCCGGAAATCGATGTTGATGCGCATGCTTTTGTCTCAGTCGCCGCCGAAATTTTCAGCTATGGTGGTAAGACTGCATTAATTACTTTCTTGGAAAAAGCGCATCATGCACCATTTCCAGACGTCTATGCCATCGATGATAAGGGGAATGATGTGCTGGGTCGCTCTATCGATCCCAAAGTTGTGGGCTACGCGCGAGCATTATTTCTGCAGGGGGAGTTCCCCCTCGCCATCCGCTACGTTTCTGATAAAGAAAATAATGCATTACTCTTTTTCTCGCCAATAAAACGCGGGGTATCAGAAACACTCTTTATCGGGCCACCGCATGAGCGACGTGAGTTTGGGCCAGCTCCCATGCTCAATGAACCTTTTCCAACACCACCCTTTGAAACCAGGCGCATTCCCCCTCCCCCCTCTGAAACCGTGCCCTATCCACTCGTTTTATTGATTGGCTCTGGTTTGATTGCAGCGATTTTTTTTAGCGCGTTGCTGGCCTGGTACTTTACCAAGCCCATCGGATTGCTGAGACAGTCTTTCTCAAAGTTAGCAGAGGGCCAACTTAACACCCGCATAGGCAACAAAATGGGTCATCGACGAGATGAGTTGGTGGAACTGGGCCAGAATTTTGATGATATGGCCGGAAAGATTAGTCATCTAATGTCAGCACAACAACGCCTTTTACACGATGTCTCACATGAACTTCGTTCACCACTGGCGAGAATGCAAGCGGCCATTGGTATTGCTGAACAACAACCAGAGAAAACGCCAGAAATATTGAATCGTATAGAGCGGGAATCACAACGCATGAGCGATCTGGTCGGCGAGTTACTGGTTTTGTCTCGTTTAGAAACCGGGGTAACGGATAATGTTCATGTGGAGATTAGCCTGAATGATCTGCTGGATGAAATTATCAGTGATGCCCGTTTTGAAGCCAGTAGTAAACAGATAACAATTCATTACACGATTGCTGAAGATATTTTTATTACGGTAAGAAGTGAATTGATACACAGAGCTATCGAAAATATTCTGAGAAATGCTATTAAGTTCTCTCCTGAAAATGCAGAGATCACTCTGTGTGTAACAACGGACAGCATAAAGCAACGTTTATGTATTGTGATCGAAGACAATGGTCCTGGTGTTGCAGAAGCCGATATTGAATCCATATTCAAACCCTTCTTCCGGGGACAGCTCACACATAGAAATGACAGTATAGGTTTAGGTTTGGCTATCGCGTATCGAGCGGTGAGTGCACATCATGGTGAAATTAAAGCAGCTAACAGGCAGGAAGGTGGTCTTCGAGTTGAGGTCGAACTACCCTATAAAAAATAATCCGTTTTAGGCGGTTAAAGAAACATGGCGTTTAACATTAGTTTCAAGGCTTAACGCTTCTTTATCGTTTATTTGAGCTGAACTCGTCGCTTTGGGTTTCTGATTAATTGTATCGACATCACTCACCAACACACCGACATCATCAACACGAAGATTGTATGCTTGAGGCCGTTTTTCTGGCTTGCCATCATTCGCCTGTATTCGTATAGCTAGCTCATTAGCGAGTTCATATTGCTTATTAGGAATTACGCCTTGGCCATCTATTATTTCGTTGGCATCATTTTGCAATGGAAAAGAAGATTTATTGTTATTGGCTCGACTTTCCGCTATCTGCTGAAGCGCTTTTTCTATCGTGTCTTTATCAAGAAAGCTTTGCTCTTCTTCATTCAACTTTGCATAAATAGCATTGGCCTTCTCAGTTATATTCGTTGACCTTGAATATTGATAATGCAGATTATTAGATAGACCGTTTATAGCCATAACTTTACCCTTATCCTTTTTAAGGGTGACGATAGCTTTAAAGCTATGTCACTTAGTTATCTCACACTATATTTCTATTAACTTATTGATAATAGACAGGAAAAAGTAAACCTATGTAAAAGCATGTAAAGGACTCATGAACACACGGAGCAGAGAAATGACGCTGATTTGTAGCCTAACAACGCTGCCTAAACAAAAAATATGATCTTTTTCTATGAGTTAAGCAACTGACTTAAATAGAGAAATACTAAACCTCCAATTAATTTCAAAAAACTACTTGCTAATTTAAATGATAATCATTATCATTATTAACCGATGGAGTTGATAGGAATTTGTGACAACAAAGGCCGACCTACTCCCTCTCTCTTAAATCTGAAAACCGAGTTTGTTGCCAGTCTTTTGGCTGGCAACTTTTTTTCAGTCACTCCCCGTCGATGGCTTTCAAAAAATCCCTTTGAGCTGATTTTTCTACGTGTTTTGCCTACAATGTTATTTTTTCTAGGTACAACTTTGACAAAAAATGCCCGACAAACTGATAAAATCTGACGCTGAATGGCGTGAAGAACTGAGCGAAGATCAATTTTATGTAACGCGTCAGTCTGGCACAGAACCCGCATTCTCTGGCATCTACGTCGATCATGATGATCAAGGCGTCTATAGATGTACCTGCTGTAAACAAGCCTTGTTTTCGTCTGAAAATAAATTCGATTCTGGTTGCGGCTGGCCAAGTTTTTCTGCTCAGATATCTCATGGCGTGGTCAACCATCTGGCCGATCACAGTCATGGCATGGACCGAACAGAAGTACGCTGTCAACACTGTGATGCACACTTAGGTCATATCTTCGACGATGGTCCGGCACCGACAGGGCTTCGTTATTGTATTAATTCGGTAGCACTCGATTTTGACGACCAAAACTGAATGGACGGTTTATATCATCGAGGCAGATAACGGTCATCTCTATACCGGTATCACCACTGATTTATCGCGCCGATTTCAAGAGCATCAAGCCGGCAAAGCTGGTGCGCGTTTTTTTCACACCAGTCAGGCAAAAAAGATTGTCTACCAGGAAACACAGCCTGATCGCAGTCAAGCTTCTAAACGTGAAGCAGCTATAAAAAAACTCAGCCGACAGGCGAAATTAGCCCTTATCGCTACACGCTAACAATCTGTATAATGGCGCTTTTTTTCAGCGTCATTCTTGTCGCAATCAGATAACAGGATATTCCCTTGCTCAGTACTGCAAATATCACCATGCAATTTGGTGCTAAACCCCTATTTGAAAATGTGTCCGTCAAATTTGGTGACGGCAACCGTTATGGTCTCATTGGCGCTAATGGTTGTGGTAAGTCCACCTTTATGAAAATTCTCGCTAAACAACTTGAGCCTACCTCAGGCACGGTTATGCGTGACGTGAATGAATCATTTGCCGTATTAAAGCAGGATCAGTTCGCGTATGAAGATCAACGCGTCATTGATGTGGTAATCATGGGACAACCTGAGTTATACGAAGTCCACATTGAGCGTGACCGCATTTATAACCTGCCAGAAATGAGTGAAGAAGACGGTCTCAAAGTCGCTGAACTGGAAGGTCAGTATGCAGAAATGGATGGTTACACCGCTGAATCACGTGCCGGTGAACTATTACTGGGTGTCGGCATTCCTGTTGAACAGCACTACGGCCCGATGAGTGAAATCGCACCAGGTTGGAAACTCCGTATTTTACTGGCACAAGTGCTGTTTGCTGACCCGGATATCATGCTGCTTGACGAGCCGACTAACCATCTGGATATCAACACAATCCGCTGGTTGGAAGACACACTTAATCAGCGTAACAGTACCATGATTATCATTTCGCATGACCGCCATTTCCTGAACAGTATTTGTACACATATGGCCGACATGGACTATGGTGAACTGCGAATCTATCCAGGTAACTATGACGAATATATGCTGGCATCGACACAGGCTCGTGAACGTTTGATGGCGGATAATGCAAAGAAAAAAGCGCAGATTAAAGAACTTCAGGGCTTCGTTGCTCGCTTCTCTGCGAACGCATCCAAAGCGAAACAAGCCACTTCTCGCCAGAAACAAATGGAGAAAATTCAGTTGGAAGATATCAAACCTTCCAGCCGGGTCAATCCATTTATTCGTTTTGAGCAGGACAAGAAGCTATTTCGTAATGCATTAGAAGTCAGCAAAATCACCCAGTTTTATGAAACGGATGAAACCTCATTATTTAAAGACTTTAGCTTTATGACTGAAGTTGGTGAGAAAATTGCCATTATCGGCCCCAATGGTATTGGTAAAACCAGTTTAGTCAAAACCCTGGTAGGTGAGCTTCCACCTAAATCAGGTGAAGTGAAATGGTCAGAGAATGCCAATATTGGTTATTACGCGCAGGATCATGATCATCTATTTAAAGATGATTTGACCCTGTTTGAATGGATGTCTCAATGGGCCGGACCTGAAGACGATGAACAAGTCATCAGGGGCACTCTGGGTCGCTTATTATTCTCGGGCCACACCATCGACAAAAAAGCCAATGTGTTATCTGGTGGTGAAAAAGGTCGGATGTTATTCGGTAAATTGATTCTGCAACGTCCGAATATTCTGGTCATGGACGAACCCACGAACCATATGGATATGGAATCAATTGAATCGTTGAATATGGCTTTAGAACAATTTGAAGGCACGCTGATCTTTGTCAGTCATGATCGTGAATTTGTCTCTTCACTCGCGACACGCGTCTTTGATATGGAAGCCGATGGTATTACGGACTTCCGTGGTAGCTATGATGAGTATTTAAAAAGTCTGGGTGTAACAAATTAATTCAGCAAAATAGCCATAAGGCTGGGAGCGTAAGCCCCCAGCCTGAATTAATCTAAGGCTTCGGCCTGGAAGGCATCACAACGGGATAAGTCAAAACTGTGTGATGTTTGTATTTTCTTATTCGCATCACGCAAAGCTGTTCGCATCCCCTCTTCCAGTACCGGATGATAAATTGGCATCGACAGCACTTCGGTTGCAGTCAATTCCTGACTGATGGCCAAAGCCAGCGTATGAGCCATGTGCTCAGCCGCAGAACAAGCCATTTCTGCCCCCACAATCTTTCCAGATGATTTATCCAAGTAAACCCGCATCACTCCCTGATTTCGTTGTGCAGCCCGCGCCCTTCCCTGATCTGTAAAGCTCGCTTCCCCAATGACGATTGTCTGCTGATCAATTTGTTGCAAAGCAGTGCCCACCACAGCGCAGCTTGGTTCACTGAATACAATACTGAGTGGTATACGACGACAATAGGCTTCTACACGTTCACTCAATACGTTATGCCCTGCGATACGCCCTTCATCAGCCACTTCGTGTAATAACATTTTATCGGCCGCCGCATCACCAGCGATAAATACCGCTGAGCCTTCTATTTGAGTCGTATTCGGATTAATGTCTGGCATCCCCTTGTCATCGAGGCTGACATCCAGTTTATTCAGTCCCATGCCATCCAGATTGGGGCGTCTCCCCACTGCTACCAGCACTTGATCCACTTCCAATTCACTTTTCTGAGTGATGACTTTGACCCCGTTTTCAGTCTCCTCTAAATCCGCTTCAGTTTCTGTGTAGAGCGTAAACTCTTTAGCCAGTGTTTCGTGCAATGCCTCACTGACCTTTTTATCTGTCAGTCCCGCCAACATAGACTCTGCGCCAAATGCCGTGACTTCGATACCCAATCGTGACAGAGCCTGAGCCATTTCAATACCAATAGCCCCCAGACCTATAACAGCGATCCTGGGCTTTAAATCAGTTTGTTCAAACAAGATATTGGTGGTGAGAATTTTATTGTTGCCTATTTGCTCCCACTCAGGCGGTAGTACAGGTCTGGAGCCAGTGGCGATAATGATCTTTTTGGCGGTATACACATCATCGTTCACTCTGACAGTGTTGGGCCCTGTGAGCGTGGCTCGACCGGTAATCACCTTATCCTCTACCTCACTGATCGACTTTAACGTACTGGAAACAAAATAATCTCTTATGTGACGCAGCCGGCGTAATACCGCCGGTATATCAATACTGAGTTGTTCCGCATTCTGGATACCAAACTCAGCAAAAGTATGACGACGGTGATAAGCATTTGCCGCTTCAATAAGCAGCTTGGATGGCATACAGCCAACTCGGGCACAGGTGGTGCCATATTCACCTTCGTTAATTAACAAAAACGCATCCGTTTTCTTCTGCACTTGCTTGAGCGCGGCTAAACCTGCGGTACCTGCCCCGATAATAATGACATCGGTCTGGGTTGTATTTGACATGATAGTCCTTTGAGGAGCGATATTTAATCTTCGATTCTAAACCCAACTTTGATGGTGACCTGCCAGTATTTCACACCATCATTTTCAATATAACCACGGGTTTCAATCACTTCGAACCAGTGCATATGTTTGACCGTTTCACCGGCTTTTTTGATGGCATTTTGAATCGCCTGATCGGAACTTTCACTTGAACTACCGGTTAATTCAATCAGTTTATAGGTATGTTCACTCATCTCTGTCTCCTCACTGTCAGAAAGTCATTTGAATTTCCATCATAAAACCTAAAACCCGACATTACCAGAAATGCGCAATATCACATTAAACAAATGATTTTTCTATCTTTTGCCATTTCAGGATCGTATAATATGCCGTTTATCATCCCGCTCCTCAGTTTTGCGTTCAAAACTGACATTCACAGGTTTTTGCATGTCCACAGAACAACTTGACTCGATCCCCTCATTCAGTGAGCTGGGTATCGCTCCCGCTATTGTCAAAGCAATCAAAGAAGCCGGTTACGAAACACCGTCACCGATTCAAGCCCAAAGTATTACGCCATTATTAGAAGGTCGTGATTTGCTGGGTCAGGCCCAAACCGGTACAGGTAAAACGGCCGCCTTTTCTCTACCTCTATTAAGTCGTTTGAATGATCGTCAAAAGACACCACAAATTCTGGTACTCACCCCCACGCGTGAGTTAGCTATTCAAGTCGCTGAAGCCATGCAAGGTTATGGTCGTCATATGAAAAACTTCCATGTGTTACCTGTTTATGGTGGTCAAAGCATGGGCATTCAATTACGCCAGTTACAACGTAGCCCACAAGTTATCGTCGGTACGCCTGGTCGTATTCTTGATTTGATTCGTCGCGGTAAATTACCCCTCGAAGATTTGAAAGCACTGGTGCTGGATGAAGCTGATGAAATGCTGCGCATGGGCTTTATTGATGATGTTGAAACCATTCTGAAAGAAACACCAGAAACACGTCAGGTGGCTTTATTCTCAGCCACCATGCCTAAACCAATACACCGTGTTGCACAGCGTTATCTCAATAATCCTGTTGATGTGCATATCAAATCAAAAACATCGACCGTAGATACGATCACACAACGCTACTGGCAGGTAACCGGGTTACATAAACTGGATGCATTGACGCGCATTCTTGAAGTTGAAGACTTTGATGGCATGATTATCTTCGTGCGTACTAAAAATTCGACAGTGGATTTATCTGAAAAGCTAGAAGCACGTGGTTACGCCAGTTCACCACTAAACGGTGATATGAATCAGGCGCTACGTGAAAAAACCATCGAAAGAATGAAAGCAGGCAAGATTGATATCTTGGTTGCCACCGATGTGGCTGCTCGCGGTCTGGATATCGAACGTATGAGCCACGTCGTTAATTACGATATTCCTTATGACACCGAATCTTACGTTCACCGCATTGGTAGAACGGGTCGTGCAGGCCGTAAAGGTGAAGCGATTTTATTCGTCTCTCCACGTGAAAAACGTATGTTGGGTGCGATTGAAAAAGCCACTAAACAGACGATTACTCGGATGCAACTGCCTAGTAGCGAAGATATTGCTGACCGTCGTGTTATGGCCTTTAAACAAGACCTGACAGAAACCATCGAATCTCAAGATCTCGCTTTTTTTGAAAATCTGATTCGTCAGTATCAAGAAGAACATAATGCGGATCCGATTGAAATGGCGGCCGCCCTTGCCTTCCAGGTACAGAAAAGTCGTCCTTTAAATCCTCCTGTTGTCCATTCAGAACGCAAACAACCTAGAGAGCGAGCTGAGCGTGGTGATCGTCCTGAACGAGCGAATCGTGGTGAACGTGGTATGCGTTCAGAAAGACCACCAAGAGCAGAACGTAGTCCTCGCCGTCAGGCAGCTCATCAGGCTGAAGAAGGTATGAAAACATACCGGATCGAGGTCGGTGTAGAACAAAATGTTGAGCCAAAGCATATCGTGGGTGCTATCGCCAATGAAGCTGGTATGGATAGTCGTATGATTGGCCGTATTACGATTAATCAGGATCACAGCCTGGTTGATTTGCCTGATGGTATGCCAAAAGATATTTTCCAGCATTTAAGAAAAGTCTGGGTTAATAATAAGCAGCTCGAGATTAGTCTGCCCGGCGCTGAGGCAGATATGTCATCTGCGAGATCAGAAAGAAAACCTCGCCGAAATGGACCGCCAGGAAAAACCAAGAAACGTCCAGCCATAGCCGCAAAAAAGCAAAGAAAAGCTAACCGCGACTAAAGGCCATATAAGCACTCAAAAGAGCCCGCAAGTGAATCGTACTGAGCGGGCTTTTTTATGTCTTTATTCCCACTAACTTCCGCAATGCAGACACTCATGCCACAATACGCGCATGCTGAATATTATCTGGATCGCTTTTTTTCTCATCGCGTTTCTCGTTGCCTTGTTTAAATTACTGGTACTGGGCGATCAGTTAATATTCACCCAACTCATGCAAGCCATGTTTGAACTGGCCAAAACCGCCTTTGAGATTTCTCTCGGGCTGACAGGTGTGCTGGCACTATGGTTGGGTATCATGAAAATCGGGGAGCGAAGCGGCTTTATTCAATTACTGACGGCGGCTTTAACACCATTATTTCAACGCCTCATGCCCGATATTCCCAGAAACCATCCAGCTATTGGGGCCATGGTGATGAATATCTCTGCTAATGCACTTGGTCTGGATAATGCCGCGACGCCGCTGGGCATCAAAGCCATGAAGGAACTACAGAAATTAAATCCGTTCAAAGATACTGCCAGTAATGCCCAAATACTGTTTCTGGTGATTAATACCTCTGCTGTCACCTTGTTTCCCGTCACCATCTTTACTTATCGTGCACAAATGGGCGCAGCCAACCCAACCGATGTCTTTATTCCCATTCTAATTGCCACATATATCTCTACTTTGGTTGGTTTACTCAGTGTGGCATGGGTACAGAAAATTAATCTTCTGGATCGTGTTATTTTGGCTTATCTGGGTAGTTTCACAGCGTTTGTGCTGGCCTTACTCATCTATTTTTCTCATCTACCGCAGCAAGAAATGGTCAGCCAATCGTCATTAATCAGTAACCTAATTTTATTTACCTTGATCATTATATTTATCACAGCCGCCTGGAAAAAAAGGATCAATGCTTACGATGCCTTTGTTGATGGGGCAAAAGAAGGGTTTGAAACAGCCATCACCATTATTCCCTATCTGGTAGCTATGCTCGTAGCTATTGGTGTATTTCGCGCCAGCGGTGCTATGGATATGCTTGCTGAAGGCTTACGCTATATTATTTTGAGCCTGGGTTTAGATGACCGCTTTATAGAAGCCTTACCCACCGCATTGATGAAGCCTTTTAGTGGCAGCGGCGCACGAGCAATGATGGTCGATACGATGCAAGCCTATGGTGCAGACTCATTTTCCGGACGACTTTCGGCTATTGTTCAGGGAAGTACTGAAACCACCTTTTATGTTTTAGCAGTCTATTTTGGCTCTGTTGGTATCAAGCACATCCGTCATGCTATCGGCTGTGGACTCGCCGCAGATGTAGCCGGTATTTTGGCGGCTATCACTGTCGCCTATTGGTTTTTCGGCTAGTAAGTAAAAAAAACATACCTACTCAACAAAAATTTGCTAAATTTTGCAACCTGTTCAACCCCTTACCTCAATGGAACCAGCAGGTCACCCGACTAACAGCACTCCATCTAAGTAATTGGTCTGGTTTTATTTGTCCGTTTGGAGATTCCATGCTTGAAGCCACTACTACAACCTACTGAGTCAGCGTACGATCTTATCGCCGATACCATCGCCGATCGCGGCTACTGTGTTCTTCCACAACTTCTTCACGCTAATCTTAATCATGCCCTTCATCAGCGTGTCATGAATTTAGATGATGATGATTTCAAACGCGCAGGTATTGGACGAGAACAGGATTTTCAGTTGAATAACGCTGTTCGACGTGATCAAACTCGTTGGTTAACCCCAGACAATAGCACTGATAAGGCTTATCTCGATCAAATGTCAGAGTTTAGGCTCGCTATAAACCGCCGACTGTTTATGGGCTTGTTTGACTATGAAGCTCACTACGCACATTACGCACCCGGCGCTTTTTATAAAAAACATATGGATGCTTTTAAAGGTGAATCTAATCGGGTTTTAACTACCGTGCTCTATCTCAACCCAGAATGGCAGGAAGAAGATGGCGGTCAGTTGTTAATTTATGCGCCTGAGACTAACACTGTCATTGAGACGGTCAACCCAAATTTTGGCAGTTTTGTTATTTTCTTGAGTGAGGAGTTTCCTCATGAAGTAGTCAAAAGCTGTCGAGATCGTTACAGTATTGCTGGTTGGTTCCGATTACATGATCCTTTACAAGCCCCGTTGATATGACAAAAGACTTCACTATTTTTCAGTTAGGGCACCCAGTGCTTCGCCAAGCAACTGAAAAAGTTGAAGATATTCTAAATCCTGAGTTCCAGGCCCAACTCGATGCGCTCATGGAATTTGTTCTTGAAAAAGGTGGCATGGGCATAGCAGCGCCACAAGTGGGCATCTCACAACGTTTTTTTATCATGTCTTCCCATCCTAATGCCCGTTATCCGCATGCGCCTGATATACCTGCGTTTTTTGTCATTAATCCAGAGATTATTACTACCTCAAATACACAAGAAAAAGATTGGGAAGGTTGTCTGAGTTTACCCGGTATTCGTGGTTTAGTTCCGCGTCACACACATATACTGGTTCGTTATCAAACGCGTCATGCAGAATGGGTCGAAACGCATTATGATGATTTTCTAGCACGTGTTTTTCAGCATGAATTTGATCATCTGCAAGGACATGTTTTTCTTGACCGTGTTGAGACAAATTTTGACATCATGATGGAACAAGAGTGGCAGAAACTAATGATGACAAGAACAGAGAGTTAAAAACCATATGGGACAAAAGTTTGATGCCTTATCTGATCGCTTAATCGAATTCATTCAACAGCAGCACATTTTCTTTGTGGGCACGGCAACAGAAGACAGTCGGGTTAATATTTCGCCTAAGGGAATGGATTCTTTGCGTGTACTGACACCAAATAGAGTGATTTGGCTAAATGTCACGGGTAGTGGTAATGAAACCGCTGGTCATATTCAGCAATTGCCAAGAATGACAGTCATGTTCACTGCATTTCATGGTAAGCCAATGATCCTGCGTCTCTATGGTACTGCCAAAGTCATTCATCATAATGATGCCGAATGGAGCGACTTATATCACTTATTTGATGCCCTTCCCGGTGCACGGCAGATCTTCGATCTCAGCATTGAGCTCGTGCAAACATCCTGTGGTATGGCCGTCCCTTACTATGCTTATCAGGGCGAACGCGAACAACTCAATAATTGGGCTGAAAAAAAAGGCGTTGAAGGGATTGAAGACTATTGGCGAGAAAAAAATGCCAAGACCATTGATGGCATTGTGACTGACATTGAAGATAAGAATTTAAGCTAAAGCATGCTCGAATATACGGAATACACAAAATTTCTGGTGTCATTAATCGCCATTGTTAATCCCCTAGGCATTATTCCAATCTATATTAGCCTGACTGCTGACTATAGTAGTGCTGAACGAGCGAAGATCGCGCGAACCGTCATTATTGCAGCGACTACTATTCTGCTGGTGACAGCCTTTTTCGGGCAATGGGTATTAGAGTTTTTTGGTATCAGCATCAATTCATTTCGTGTTGGCGGCGGTATCCTGCTCTTATTGATGGGGATAGGGATGCTACATAACACCAGTAAGGGCTTGAAACAAAATCATGAACTGGCACAACAGTCTGGTGAGTCTATTGCCGTCGTGCCTCTCGCCATGCCCCTACTGGCAGGTCCTGGCGCCATCAGTACCGTCATCATCAATGCTTACAAAGGACATGGTGTCGCTCACTACAGCCTGATTGCTCTGGACATCATTCTGCTGGGCTTACTGCTATGGATTTTATTGCTGCTTGTGCCGTGGATAGCAAGACGTATGTCAAGCAATGGTATTAACATTGCGACGCGTATTATGGGACTGATTCTCACAGCCATCGCCGTTGAATTTATTGCCAATGGTTTGAAAGGTTTATTTCCTGCTTTGTCCGCTTAAGCTTCTTAACCAAACATCTTTCCGACTTGCTGCGTCAACTCAGCTGAGCGATTTGGGTTACGTAAAGCAGACATAACCTTGTCTCGCATGGCAGGCATATACATTAAGTCCGCCAATATATGGCTAAAGCCTTCATAATCCGCTTCATTAATAGCGAGCCTCTCAACATAGAGCTGACACAGTTCAGGCTCTTCAAGCACTTTCCAACAGCGACCAGCGATAACGGCTAGGACTTCGATATGGCGGCTGATGTCTGAACAAAGCACTTGCTTGACCATACTTTCAACTATGCCCTGAGCAGAACTATTAGACACAGCCCTTAGGCAGGCACAAATTTCTGCCATATCAGGCTGATTCTGTTCCAACTCATTCTTCAATCGCCACTGTAGTGCTTCGACCAGATTATTAGCGGGCTCTGCATTTTCCATAAAAGACGTCAACATATGAAAAGGTTGAGGCGGTAATTGAGGCAGGGTTTGTATTATGGCTTTCGTCAACGCTCTATCATCAGTTCTCACTGCCACATCAGCCACACCCTGCATGCCGAGCACTTGCCAACTGTCGAACGATTTTTGCCCAGTAAAATACGCAAAGGCCGCTTCATAGAATGACGAGGCTTTCAGACTCAGATTCTTTGTGGCCTGAGCATTAAAGGCAGCCATCCGATCTTCACGAGGATTAAAACTGTATGGGCTATCTTTTAGGGCTCCTTCTATGTAATTTCCATCTGCAGCCGCGAGTAAACACTCACCAACTCTATCCAGAACCATCACCAGAAATTCATCTCGCGCCGCTTGTATCAGCAAGCCCTGCTCATCAAGCGGAAACTTCAAAAACCAGACGTAATGTCTATCTGTGAACTGAGGATGCCAAAAAATAATGCCAAATGAGGCTGTACGTTGAAACGGATAAGGATACGGCACTTCAGCCGCTTCAAAGCGGGTAAATTTCTTTGCACTCAGCTTGGTCACTCTGCGTCCCATATCAAAAACACGATAATGGGCGCCACTCTGCTCTAAGAACTCACTTAGGGTGGTAATGGTATTGTCGCTCATGGATAGCTCTAGCTTAAGTGCGATACTCTGCGTTTATTTTCACATAGTCATACGAAAAGTCACATGTCCAAACTTGATCATGTGCAGCACCACGGTTCAATTTCACCGTGATGGTAATTTCAGACTCGGCCATGACAGCCTGCCCTTTCTCTTCAGTATAATCTGGATCAGGCTGGCCGGACTTAACGATACAGACATCATTAATAAAAATAGACACACCTGATAAATCAAAATCAGCTAAACCGCTACGTCCCACTGCCGCAAGGATTCTTCCCCAATTTGGATCAGAAGCAAACAGTGCTGTTTTGACTAATGGTGAATGGGCAATGGTATAGGCCACCTGGCGGCATTCTTCCTGGCTTTGTCCTTGCTCTACATTAATGGTAATAAACTTGGTCGCACCTTCACCATCACGTACGATAGCTTGCGCCAGATAACAACAAATATCATTCAGCGCCTTTTGCAAGGCTTCGCCTTCTTCTGAGGTAATCTGAGTAATCTTTGCGTTGCCTGCCTGGCCCGTGGCCATTAGCACGCACGCATCATTTGTAGAGGTATCACCATCCACCGTGATGCGGTTGAAAGAATGATTCATGGCGTTGTTTAACATGGTGGTTAAAACAGCATAATCCACATTGGCATCAGTCGCGATATAAGCCAGCATCGTGGCCATATCAGGTCGAATCATGCCGGATCCTTTAGATATACCGGTTATCGTAACGGTTTTGCCAGCTAATTCAACTTGCACAGACTTCGCCTTAGCGAGCGTATCTGTTGTCATAATGCCTTGAGCAGCGGCTAACCAGTTATCAGCTGTTAGACCATCATAGGTATCAGCCAAAACGGCACGGATCTTATCGACAGGTAATGGTTGACCTATTACACCTGTAGAGAATGGTAAAACATTCGCTTCATTGACCCCAGCGACTTCTGCTACAGACTGACAACACGCTTTAGCTGCAACCAGGCCAGCTTCACCAGTACCGGCGTTAGCATTGCCAGAATTAATTAATAAATATCGTGTCGCTTCAGCTGCTTGATGCTGTTTCGCCACAATGACAGGGGCAGCACAAAAAGCATTCGTTGTATAAACCGCGGCTGTTTGTGTGCCTTCGGCGAGTTCTATCAATACAACGTCTTGTCTGCCTGGCTTTTTTATTCCTGCACTAGCCGTGGCAAGACGAATACCATCAATGGCCAGTAAATCCTCCGCCCTAGATGCTGACAAATTGACTGCCATTAACGAATAGCTCCATGACATTGTTTGAATTTTTTACCACTGCCACATGGGCATGGATCGTTACGACCGATTTTACTACCATCACGAGTATAAGGTTGATGAGCAGCAAGATCTTCTTCTTGATTCTCTTCACTGGCTAGTTGTTGAGCCTGCTCGTGTTGATATTCCATTTCAGCTGTCTGACGGCGCTGTTCTTCAACCGCTTCCACATCTTCTTCAGCTCTGATCTGTACGCGAGAGATGAGTTTAATGACTTCATGCTTAATATTGTCAAGCATCGCTTTGAATAGGCTGAACGATTCACGTTTATATTCCTGCTTAGGATCTTTCTGTGCGTAGCCACGTAGATTAATCCCTGTACGTAAATAATCCATCTGGGCCAGATGGTCTTTCCATTGGGAGTCCAGCGTTTGTAACA
>CENM01039772.1_pt1 | contig 33085 bp, 32 predicted proteins | sample 530261 | NCBI WGS metagenome assembly CENM01 (sample SAMEA2619854, study PRJEB7988) | marine metagenome | biome: marine biome (ENVO:00000447); feature: deep chlorophyll maximum layer (ENVO:xxxxxxxx); material: "saline water (ENVO:00002010), including plankton (ENVO:xxxxxxxx)" | depth 80 m
AAACCGCACACACCAAACCGATTTTTATTGGTCAGGCTAATCCCCATATTATCGAAGCCGCTACACGTTTAATTGGTTTATCAGCACAAACGGAAGTATCCAGCTTGCTGGTACCGTTACTAATGGAAGAAATTTATATCCGTTTGTTACAAAGTCATATCGGCAAACTAGTTGTGCAGATTGCGACCACAGATTCTCATCTGCAAAAAGTCTCCGCTGCCATTTCCTGGTTGCAGGAAAACTTTACAGAACCGATGAAAGTGGACGAACTGGCTGAACGTGTCAATATGAGCATTTCATCGTTTCATCACCATTTTAAATCGATAACGTCAATGAGCCCGTTACAGTTTCAAAAAGAGTTACGTCTTTATGAAGCTAAACATCTGATGCTGTCGAAAATGATGGATGTGAGTACGGCGTGTATGCATGTAGGCTATTCCAGTGTGTCACAATTTAGCCGGGAATACAGTCGTTTTTTTGGCCAACCACCGAGTAAAGATATTCAGCTCCAATCAATGGTCGTCTAGAGCTTAAAGTGTTGTTAGCTTAGTTTCTGAATGAGTTTGTGGGTAAGCATAAAGGGTGGAAAGCACTCACAAGTGGACGACATAAATTTATAGTAAAAAATTGAATGTACTTTTGTGAGTGCTTTCCATCGCGAATGCCTGAGTGTAGTTAAAGTTTGCCAAAGTCACAATATGTGTTTGTTATTAATATGAATTAACACAGATAATCAGAGCCGGAAAATCAGGCTTGCTTTGATACTTCTGACGGACTAAATACGAGTAAACTTGTCTTGTTTTACCGCTATCAGGAATCCCATACCAACCAGCATGACTAACCCCGTTGCCCACAATGCTACGTGATAATTACCATAGTAACTGGCCAGATATCCGGCTGCTGCTGGTGCAATGATCTGTGCAGTACCATAACAAATAGTGAGTCGGGCCATAGCTTTAGCCGGATTCAATGGGAATTTATGACCAATAAAGGTCAGCATCAGACTCACAATTCCAGTGAATGTACCGCCAAATATGGCCGCTGCTATCAAGTTAGTGATCAGCGAATCAGACAATACCGGCATAATGACTGCGACCATCTGTAAGGCATAGGTCAGCAATAAAGTGTTTAACTCTCCAAACTTATTCGCCACTTTATCCCATAAGAAACAGGCTGGTGCTGCAGCAAGACCAAGAATCACCCATATCCAGTCACCCTTACCGCTCAGTTGTGGCATTTCTTCTAGTATCGCGACAATAAACGTGGCACTCACAACGTACCCCACTCCGGCACAGGCATAAGCCAGGATTAGCTTTATCATCCAGCTACGGGGAGGCTCTATAAGTGGCTGGCTCGTTTTATGTTGCGTCAGCTGTGGCTGAGGTATCCAGAACCAGGCAGGAATAAAAAAGAGTATGCCAAACAGCCCCATCACAATCCATTGGCTATCCCATGGCAAAAAATGATTCATTAACACCACGGCTGATCCAGGTATAGCAATGCCAAGTCCCAATCCCATAAAATGCAGCCCTAGTTCTGGCTTAAATTGATGGTGTTTAAGCCAACTGAGCACAAATCCCGATGACAATATGACCCCCGCCGTACCACTGATACCTGCAATAAATCGTAATATTACCCAGCCATACAATTCTGTTGTCATACCCATGGCTATAGTGGATAACACCGCAATCACTAAACACCACTGATAAAAACGAAACTTAAACACAAGGTTATTTGTAAACGAGACTAGAACCACACCCAACAAGTAACCAATATAGTTAAATGTCGCCAGCCAGCCACTATTCACCAGCGATAAGTCTGTCTGGTTCAGCATTAAAGGAAGAAACGGTGTATATGAAAATCGTGCTATGCCCACCGCTAGAATGACTGCACAGATACCCGCTGTAATGACTTTTATTCGTTGAAACTGTATGGCGCTGTCATGATGTGTCATGTTGAGTACTGTCAATCAAAATATGAAGTCGGCATCTTAGCACTAGCCATACATAAGTCACATGCTCATAGGTAAAATACATACGCTGGAAAGCAGCGCTTTCCAGCGTATGAAGATACGATCAGGTCGTCAGCGCTATGGTGCTATAAATACCGCTTTGTAACGATTACTGATAGCAGAACTTCCCACACTTGTAGCGATGAAATGGAATGCATGTAATCCTGATTCCGTTGTTTCAGAAGGTAATCTGACTAAGGCTGTTACAGGGACGATTTTACCTGGCTGTATCGTAATGCCCTGTTCTAAACCATCTACACTGGCTGATGGCAAACCCTCAATGTGATAGTTCACAACGAGTGGCTGATCTGTTTTATTTAGTAGCTTTAAGGTGTATTTATTTTGAATATCACCGTTACTCATTTGGATATATAACGGTCTTCTCTCATGCACCACATTAAACTCGGTGGGTTCAAAGTGGGTAAAGCCATAGCCCACACCCATAATTGAAAAAGCCATAATCAAACTGTAAACAATCACTCGCGGACGTTTCCATAGGCTAACTTCAGCTTTACCTTGATGTAGTTCTTTATGAGATGCGTAACGAATCAGGCCTCTGGGCTCATTGATTTTGTCCATAATGCTGTCACAAGCATCGATACATAAACCACAGGTGATACAGCCCTCTTGCTGACCTTTACGAATATCGATACCCGTCGGACACACTGCCACGCAGAGTTTACAGTCGATACATGAGCCTTTATTGGCATCTTGTGTACCTGAACGGGATAACTTACCCCTGGGTTCCCCACGTACTGCATCATAAGCAGGTAATACAGTTTCCTGGTCATACATCACACCCTGTAAACGCGCATAGGGACACAACCAAAAACACACTTGTTCACGCATAAACCCCGCGAACCAATATGTGAAAAAGGTAAAGATACCCATTGCCACCCAGACTGGTGTGGGCGCTTGAAGAGAGAAGATATCACCCCACAATTGATAGGCATCTGTAAACCAGGCTGAAAACGTAATACCTGTCAGTATGGCAATTGCTAACCAAACACCGTGCTTACCGACTTTTCTGAAGGCTTTAGATGCAGTCCAGGGCTCAGTGTTAAACTTACGCTGTTTTTGTGGTGTTTTGCCTTCAAACTGTCCTTCAATAAAAGTAAATATATCTGTCCAGACTGTTTGGAAACAAAAATAGCCACAAAAGACTCGTCCTGCAATGCTGGTTGCCGCCGCTAACAATATGGCAAAGAACAGCAGTGTTAGCGACAACACCCATATATCTTGTGGATATAGGGTCAAAGCAAATAAATGAAATTGCTGCTCAGGAATGTCCAGCAATACAGCTTGATGACCATCCCAACGTAGATAAGGCCCCAAAAAGTAAATCAACCACACAGACATGCCAAAGTTTTTTAAGGTGCGAAACCGTCCTTTCATGCGCCTGGCAACGACATTCTCACCTTCTCCTGTATGTACCTCCCAGTCGGATAAGGCATCATAAACTTCAACTTTAATAGGTATTTCTGATAGTTTGCTCATCACAGGATCTCCTCTGTGGCTAAATGCTGAAAACGAGGTGTTTTTTTATAGTTATACGATGGTTTTTGAACGAATTAAGCCTGGCCGGTACAAATCCGACAATAAGGTTAACCCTTGTTTTAATGACTCAAAATCACTACTGGCACCAAGCGAAATGCGTACGGCCTGACTATGGCTCCGAGACATGACAAATGCTGTTGAAGGCACAATAGAAACGCCAATTCGGCTCGCTTGTTCAGCAAAATCTAATGCTTTGTAGCCATGAGGCAACTTTAGCCACAGGTGTGGTGAAGCAGGATGTGACCATACATCGCTTTGCTGGAAAATTGACTTGGCTAATGATTGCCTTGTGATATTTTCAGCCTTAATCGCCTGGGTAATCTCATTGATTTTGTGGTGTGTTATCCAATACGAGACAACGGCAGTCATCAGTGGTGGTGCCATTAAATGACTGATTCGCATTTCTTCGGTGAGACCTAATGCATCATTAATATTCGGTGATGCAATATAAGCAACACGTAACGATGGGCTAAGGCATTTAGAGATCGTGGCAACATGCCAAGTGCGATGTCTGGCAAGGTTATATAGCGACGGCAATTTCTCATCGAGAAAATGATAGTAAGGATCGTCTTCGATAATGGTGACGTTGAACTGATCTGCTAACGCTGCTAAAGACTCTCTTCGCTTTACAGACAAGGTCGCCGTGGTGGGATTATCAATATTTGGAATAACATATAAAACATCGATTGATTGTTTTTCGCATTGCAGTTGAAACTGTTCTGGAATGATCCCCTGCTCATCCATGCTGATACCGATGACGTCCAGTTGCAACTGATCTGCCATCGCTCTCAATCCAGGATAAGAAAACTCAGGAGCGGCTATCGTTTTTGCTCCTTTGCGTTTGAGATAGCTTAATAAACAAAACAAAGCACTGTGAGCACCGCTTGAAATCAGAAGTTGATCGCTATTTAGCCCTGTTAGTTTCGGTGACAACCATTGCTGGCCGGCAAGCCGGTCATCCGGATGGCCAGCTGTTTCCTGGTAACACAGGTGGTGTGAGGCAGAAATACCTGACAGACTAAGTTCGCTGATGGCTTCGGCAATGCTCTTCTCGAGATTCAGCTCATTAGGTATAGGCGGGTTGTTCATGCTTAAATCCAGCGTTTTGCCTTCAATAAGCTGTGATGAGTTGTAATGAGAAAAAGTGGTTTGAGCAATAAAACAGCCATTGCCTCTTTGGGTTTCAACTAATCCCCTTCTGGCTGCTTCATTAATGGCTCTTGTTACCGTAGTGAGATCAACAGAAAGTGCGTCAGCCATTTGGCGTTGTGCTGGTAATCTGTCACCCGGTTTGAGAATACGGTTTTTGATGTCTGTTTCTATCGCATCAACAATACCGATGTATTTAACGCGAGCATTTGAATCTATTCTTGCTGACCAGGTGGACATAGCTTTCTCCATTGACGCTAACCGTACAATTTGGAGTAAATGCTATGCCTCACTTATTTTGTATGCAATAAAAACATACAAAACAAGTGTTTGTATGGATTATTATTTTTATATATACCTACAATCAGGACGTTTTAGACAAGAATAACAAGTCTATTTGCGCAAAATTGGGTCTGAACATTATTCCCACATGATATCAGCATTGGCTTTTGCAGCTGCGTCGAACAATTCAATTAATGGCAGAGCACGTTTTGATATAGACACTGGAGGATTGTCATCGTCCTCACTCTCAGTATTGTCTTCATCGCTTAATTTGGCATTGTTCACTGCTTGCTCTAGACGTTGTTTATAGTCATTAACGTCTTCTGCCTGGATAGCACCTGGAACAGTTCCACTATGTCCCATCAGTTTTAATAAATGAACAGCCACATCACCAAACAGGGTGATATCAGCATAAGTTTTTGTTTTAAATGTAACAATCATAAGGACTCCTGCTAGTAGAAATATGAACAAACATCATACGTTGAATCAGGTATCAAGACATTAACAAAGAAAGGTGTGAGTCGATGGATTCAGTTATTGGTAGATATAACGGATTTCATTAGCAGGAAGCGGCGCACAAAAATAGTAGCCCTGCACAGTCACCGCATAGTCGTTATCTCTGAAAAAGGCAAGTTGTTCTTCTGTTTCTACCCCTTCTACGACGACTTCCAGCTTTAATTGTTTAGCCATGGCAATGATGGCTGTCACTATGGCGGCATCGTTCTCATCATTGACCAAATCGTCAATAAAGGATTTATCTATTTTTAAAGCATGTATCGGAAATTTTTTGATGTAGCTTAGTGATGAGTACCCCGTCCCGAAGTCATCGATGAATATTTTTACACCAATATTTTTGAGTTTTTCTAATATGGCAAAACTTTCATTCAGATGATGCATCATCAGGTTTTCTGTGATTTCAACTTCAAGGTATTCAGCTGGGAGCTGATATCGATTCAAACTTGCTTCAATTAGCTCGAAAAGCTTGTTTGGTTTGCCAGTGTGTAGAAACTGCCTTGCGGAGAGGTTGACTGAAATATGCGCAGGAAAACCGGAATCCAGCCATTGTTTTGCTTGTTTACAAGCTTGGTCAATGACCCACTCGCCAATTGAAACAATGAGACCACTTTTTTCAGCGATAGGGATAAAAATGGAAGGTGAAATATCGCCATGCTCGGCATTATGCCAGCGCAGCAATGCTTCAAACCCCACTGTGTCGCCATTCACAATATCAATCTTGGGCTGATAATGTAACTGCAATTCATTGTCAGCAATCGCACGTCGAAGTCGGTTTTCCAGCTCAAAATGATTTTGTACTGAATTATTCATTTCATCACTGAAAAAATGATACTGGTTTTTACCCAATGCCTTTGCATGGCGTAAGGCATTATCCGCGTCGGACAAGGCTTGGTCGACGCTGTCTATCCCTTCGTTGAAGAAAGCGATGCCAATACTGATAGAAACAAAGACTTCATGCTCATCGATCACAAATGGCTGGTGAAAACTACTGATGATCTTTTCAGCAATATTAGCTGCATCAACAGGTTCGTTGATATAGGTCATCAATACGACAAATTCATCACCAGCAAAACGTGTCAAAGTATCGTTTTTACTGAGACTCTCAGGAAGTCGTTTCGCCACCTCAGCGAGAAGTGCATCACCCACCATATGACCGAGTGAATCATTAACGCGTTTAAAATCATCGAGATCGATAAACAGTAATGCTTGTGACACCTTTTTTTGAGCTGCAAGCTTAACTGCCTGCTGGAGTCTATCTGTGAGTAATGCACGGTTAGGTAAGCCGGTTAAGGCATCAAAATGGGCTAAATAATCCAAGTCATGTCTGACTTTTTCTACCTGTTTCAGTTTTTGGGCGTTATCCAACGCAAGCGACAGAGTGTGAGCAAAACTTAAAGCAAACAGTTCATCATTTTTATCAAATTGCTGACCTGACAATTTTTCGCTTAGCAGAATATATCCAAAAGTATGTGCATCACGTCGTATGGACACCATTAATACCGAAGATAGGCTATGAGATCCTTCTTTACATTCAAGGCATAAATCATTCAGTAACTGAGGTGTTTCTGGGAGTGTGTTTTTGTGTAACGTTAAACAGTGATGAAGTATCGACAATTGTTCATCTGTGAAACCAATACCGACTGAATCCGTGATGGAATAATGCTTATCAATCAGCTGTACGGATGCGGAATGGCATTGCACTAACTTAGCTAGCGCGTTGATGCCTTGATATTTTACTTCTGGCTCTGCCGAAATTGTTGCAAGGCAAGCTAATAAGTCTCGAGAACGATCATGCAGCTCTTCCAATCGTTTAGACCAGGAAAGGAGTTGTTGATGTTCTTGCTCAATTTGTTCAAGTGACGTATGAGACTGTGTGAGAAGATGTTGTTTACGACTGGCGATACGTTCAAAAATCGCTGTGCGTGTGATAACCCCGGCAAAGCGTTCCTGATCGAGTACGGGCAATAATTCCTGCCCATTGATATCCAGCATAGCCAGACTTTGTTCTATAGGTGTTTCGGGGGTAACAAAAATAGGCGAGCTGGATTTACAGAGATCGGCAAATATCCAGTTAGGGTGTTTAGAGACTTCTTGTAATGTGACTAAACCACAAAATTTACCGTCTTTGGGATTGTCATTAAAAACAGCAAAAATGGTGTTTTTATCAATTTTTCGGGGTCGTTCTTCATCCAGAACAAACTGAACCAAATCAGTCTGAACACAATCCCTGACAAATAACGTATTCATTTTACTCTTGATAGGTGCACATCAATATCAAGCTCCATATGGAGAACCTCGTCTGAACCTAATAGCGATTTCGTATGGATTAACACAAAATCCATCAGCTGCTCCTTACTGATTCTTCTTAACAATGACTGACGAATGAGAATATCGCCTATCACTTCATCATCTACTTAAATGTGTTCGTAGGGCGTTTTTACCAGAAGATCTAACGCCATTTTCATGGCAATACAGCCAATCGGTGCATCCTTCCCCATCACCAGCATCTCTCTCAGTGGGGGCATTTTATATTCACTAATTCTGGCCGAGATATATGAACCTGACTCTGAACCTAATGGCATCCTTTTCCTCATTTTTATTAGTATCGTTATTAACAAAAGCAATAATGACGATCGACTGCTAAATCGAGCTCAACTATTAAAAAAAGATTTTTTATTAATTGCAAATAATAGTAAAAACCTAAATATCCATAGCATGTCGTACTTCTAAAATGAGAATAACAAAACACATTTAAATGATTGATATGGATTATGAATACTGTATTCACATGACACTAGATCCATACAATTTGATAGCGCAATATAAAATGTGTTCAGTATTATTCAGACATCAGCATTGCTTTGCATCGCGCTTAGCAATCCTGAGTTTTCAGAAGAGTCTACCGTATGAATAGGCTCGCTTTATTAGGAATTACTCCTGAAAATTGAAAATTCTAAATTGATTGTCATAAAACAATAATTGCTCACATCAGATAGTTGAAATCGACTTGAAACAACTTCTCCACAGCCATAATGTCACGTTGATTGGAGATAAAAATAATCAGATGGTCGTCAGGCTCAATCACAAGTGATTTATCTGAAAATAAAACGTGCTCATTTCTTAAAATCGCCGCAACCGAGGCGCTTGCTGGCAATTTTATTTGCTCAATATGACGGCCAACCACTTTCGATGTCGTCAAGTCACCATGTGCTATCACCTCGATGGCTTCAGCCGCCCCGTGTCGAAGTGAATGCACGGTCACGACATCCCCTTTACGAATGTGCGTTAACAAACTGCCTATCGTGATCTGAGCCGGCGAAATAGCTAAATCAATGCTGGTGCCTCTGACCAGTTCCACATGGCTGGCTTTACCAATTATCGAGATGACTTTTCTTGCGCCCATTCGCTTGGCAAGCATAGAAGAAAGAATATTCACTTCATCATCATTCGTCACAGCACAGAACACATCTGTTTTGCTGATATTCTCTTCCTGCAATAGGTTAGCGTCACCCGCATCGCCATACAGAACAACGGACTTCTTCAAGCCCTCGGCAATAAAGCGAGCACGTTTTGGGTCCATTTCAATAATTTTGACCTTATGGTTGGTCTCTATCCGTTTGGCCAGTTGACGCCCTATATTACCGCCGCCGGCAATGAGTATGCGTTCATACGTTTTATAGGCATGACGAAATACTTTGACCAGTTTCGAAATATGCTGAGTGAGTGCTAAAAAGAAAATTTCATCACCGGGTTGCAAAGCCTCTCTGCCTGTTGCTTGAATGGCTTGATTATCTCTGAATATCGCCGCGACACGCATTTTGATATCGGGAAGGATGTCGAGTAATTTACTGATAGGCTTGCCAGCCATGGGGCTTTGTTCACTGACTTCCACCGCCACAAGTTGGGCCATACCATCAAAAAATTCAACAACCTGTAACACTTCAGGCTGTTCAATTAGTCGTTGTATGTAAGCCGTAACCAGTTGTTCTGGACTTATAATGACATCGGTTGCAAAGGCGTCAGGTGAGAATAAGGCGGGATACTCAACATAATCCGAAGCTCTTATTCTTGCCAGCTTTTTAGGTGTTTTGAATAAGGCATTGGCGACCTGACACGCGACCATATTGACTTCATCATTTTGTGTCACCGCAATCAGCATATCGGCATCCTCAATACCCGCCGCGATCAACGTCTCAGGCGAGGATGCATGACCATTCACAGCACGAATATCTAATCGATCCTGAATGCGTTCCAGTAAGTAACTGTCTGTGTCGACGACGGTGACATCATTTCCCTCGTTGACCAAACTCTCAGCAGTCGAACCACCTACCTGACCTGCCCCTAAAATGATAATTTTCATCGGATTTCCTCAACAGCTATCAATGACGCCAATAAGCGGGAATCAACAATATTAATAGTGTGAATATTTCTAATCTTCCGGCTAACATGCCAAACACACTTAACCATTTCACTACATCATTCACGCTGACAAAATTAACCGCCACCTCACCTAGACCTGGCCCCAGTAGATTAATGGTAGCGACCACAGCACCAAATGCACTTTCAAGATCTAAACCGGCTGCCATCATCGCTACTGTCAGAAATAATGAGACAACCACATAAAGCACATAGAAACCCCAGACTGAATACAATACCTCTTCTGAGACTGCCCTCTCACCTTGTTTAACCACAACCACAGCTCGGGGATGTGCTAAATGAAATAATTGTCGTAAGCCCAACTTGGCAAGCAGCATAACTCGCATGACTTTGACACCCCCTGCTGTTGAACCTGCACAACCACCAGTGAATGACAAAATCACCATGATAAGAGGGATATGCAATGGCCAACTGGCAAAAGTAGCCGTCCCAAAACCGGTACTGGTCAGCACGGAAGCAACCTGAAATGCCGCATAGCGTAGTGATTCTAATACCGTGCCATAAGCATGAGAAAGATAAAGGCTGAAAGCAACAAACAGACTAGCCAATAAAAACACTAAACCATAGGTTCTGACTTCAGCATCTTTTACATAGGGTGAAAGCATTTTATTTCTAAAAACAATAAAGTGGACAGCAAAGTTAATGCCGCCTGCCAACATAAATATAATGGCGATTAATTCGATTAACGGGCTGTTATAAAAGCCCAGACTGTCGTCATGTGTCGAAAAGCCACCTGTCGCCACTGTCGTAAAAGCATGACCCACGGCATCGAATAAAGTCATACCGGCAAAATAATAAGCAACACCACATAAGGCCGTCAGGATAAGGTAGATAATCCATAAGGAGCGCGCTGTTTCAGCAATTCTCGGAGTCAGCTTTTCATCTTTAGCGACACCCGATGTTTCTGCCCGGTAGAGCTGCATGCCCCCCACACCCAATAATGGCATGATGGCAACTGCTAAAACGATGATCCCCATCCCACCCAGCCACTGAATTTGTTGTCTGTGATACAAAATAGATGGGGGGTAATGATCCAGGCCGGTAATCACTGTAGCGCCTGTTGTGGTAAAACCAGAGATGGACTCAAACACGGCATCCGTCACATCCAGATGTAATCCAAAAAGAAAAGGCAATGCGCCAACCAGCCCCAGTAGAATCCAAAATAAGGTCACCACCAGGAAACCATCTCTCACCGATAGCTCTTGTCGTTCCTGAGCGTTTGCTCCCCACAGAACTGCACCGATTGCAATCACGGATAGCATGGAAAGTAAAAAGACATTCAGTTCGCCATCCTGATAAAAAAGCGAAACAAGAATGGAAGGCACAAAGTTCAAACTGTAAAACATCAACAATATGCCAAATAACCTCAGTATCGCTCGCCAATGCATGTCTCGATTATCTTTATTGTTGTGAGGGTGTCACAGACGAAAAACAGAGTGTGATAGATAGCTAAATACCGTTAACAAATCGTTTTACCTGTCATAATTGAAAACTTAACGGCATTATGCCGCGCTGATATAAAAAGATTGTAAAAATAATATAAAAACCATGAGCAAAAATGACGCCCCTGCTAACAGTGACTAAGGCCATCTCTCCCATAAAAGGGTATTTACTGGCGACGCTCATCATGACTGGTATCAGTCTTGTCACTGCGTTGCTGACTCCCCTATTTCTTCACACCAGCCTGTTAATGCTGTTTATGGCTGGGATTGTATTTATATCCGCCAAAACGGCTCTCGGCCCCGCCATTTATGCCAGCGCTTTAAGTTTTACGATCTTTAACTTCTTTTTTACTGAGCCTTATTACACACTGGATATCACCCATCGTCATGATGTGGCGACCCTGGTGTTATTTATTTTTGTCAGCTTGATAACCGGAAATTTAGCATCAAAAATGCGGCTGGCGATTGCTGAATCGAAACAAGCACTAGAGAGGCAGCATCGCTTTTTTGCATTCAGCCAGAAAATGACATCAGCTATGAATACAGAGCTTGTATTAAACACACTGCAGCAGGCTATTCAACACTCGTTATCCTCGGCGTTCTACCTGATTGAAAAAACCAGCAAGAACTTGTTTTTACACCATCCACACCTCCATCTTCCTCCGTCAGCCTATTGGAAACAATCTGGGATACCCCAGAAAATAGCGAACTAATAGACGGGGAAGTTATTGCCCTTAGGACAGAGAATAAAACACGAGCACTTATCTACGTGCCATCGCCTTTAACTGAAGAGCAGTCAGCAGCGCTGCAGACTTTTTCGAATCTCGCGGCATTGGCGCTTCAACGCATTTTGCTTGCTGAAGATCTGGAAGCAAGCAGGCGGCTTTCAGAAACAGAACAGTTACGCTCCGCACTATTGTCTTCTGTATCACATGACTTACGGACACCGCTTTCATCTATTATTGGTTCGGCATCGAGTCTGCTTGAGTATCAGGAAAAACTGACAGCTGATGATCAAAAACAGCTGCTTCTCACCGTCCTGGATGAATCACAGCGTCTGGATCGTCATATTCAGAATTTATTAGATATGACACGTTTTGGTCAGGGCAAAGTCACGCTGAATAGAGATTGGGTTGATATCCGAGATATCATTGCGAGCACGCTATACCGACTACGTGATGCATTAGATTCATGCCATTTGAATATCTCAGTGCAAGATAATATTCCCATCATATGGGTACATGGTTTATTAATAGAACAAGCACTTGTCAACATCATTGATAATGCCGCCAGAGTGACACCAGCAGACGGTGACATTGATATTTCCGTTAAACTCACCACAACCAGTCTCGACATTGATATTAGTGATAATGGACCGGGCATTGCAGATCATGAAAAAGTAAAAATATTCGATATGTTTTATAGCGTGACGCATGATGATTCTGAAACCAAAACAGGCACAGGACTTGGTCTGGCGATTTCGAAAGGTATGATTGCTGCTCATGGTGGCAATATTGAGGTAATAGATAATTCATCCGGTGGCACCATCATGCATATCACCTTACCGAAACATCCTGTTGTGTACGGACCTCAAGAATGAGCATGTCATCAAAAAAAATTCTGATTATCGAAGATGAACCACAGATCAGGCAGTTTTTACGAATCAGTCTAGAGGCCCAAACCTATGATGTCTCTTTGGCTGTTACTGCCAAAGAAGCGATTGCCTTCTCTGAGTCGCAGCATTGTGATCTCATTATCCTCGATCTGGGACTACCCGATAGAGATGGTCAGGATGTTATCCGGATATTGAGAAAACAAACTCAAGCTCCGATAATTGTGTTGTCTGTAAGAGCGAGTGAAGATGAAAAAGTCCGAGCACTTGATTCAGGTGCCAATGATTATGTGACAAAACCCTTTGGTATCAGTGAGCTCATGGCCAGAGTACGGGCATTGATACGGATTCATGATAATCAGCCAAGACCCCATGCGATTATCCATGTTGATAATTTAACAGTGAACACGCAAACTCGAGAAGTCTGGTTAGATGACCACAGTATTCACCTATCACGCAAAGAGTTTGCCCTGTTGTATGAGCTGATAGCGACACCAGGTCGGATTCTGACGCATCAACAATTACTCAAGCAAATTTGGGGCGAACATTTTATGACCGAAACCCATTATTTGCGGATTTTAGTGGGGCATCTTCGGCAGAAGTTGAATGACGATCCTATGCAGCCTAAATTTATCATTACCGTTCAGGGTGTTGGTTACCGTTTCAAATTTTAATGCCTTATGTATTGAAGGTCTGCTTCAATACCAATAGCATCAACATCCTAGTGACTCAACGTTCTTATCAGGAAACAAGTATGCTTACCCATTTAGTTAACATCATTTTTCTGCTTTTTTTGCTTAGCAGCGTGAGTGTACAGGCGACAACTTTAACCGTGGATGGTTTAGCAAATAAGAACACGCCTAAGGCAACGGATGTCGCTTTCCATTTAATTGATATGAAAACCGGTAAAACCCTGATTGCTCAGCGTGAAGATCAGTTACAGCCCCCAGCGAGTTTACAAAAGTTAGTCACTGCCCTCGCGGCAAAACTCTATCTGAAAGATGACTTTCGTTTTGTAACACGCCTTGAACGGAATAAAGAGGATGTCATTATACGCTTCAGTGGCGATCCTAACTTTAGCTCAGATGACCTGGATGGATTATTTAAAACCCTGCGAGCAAATCAGTCGGTTATCAAAGGTAATCTATATATTAATGGTGCCGCTTTTGATGATTACGAACGGGCCATCGGGCTTCCATGGGATAACCTTGGTGTTTGTTATAGCGCCCCTTCCAGCAGTATTTCCATTGATAAAAACTGTGCCATGGGCAATTTATATGTCAAACCTGGCGCAAGCAAAGCACAGGTATTATTGTCAGCCAAAAAGCCCATCAATATCGATACCTCATCGCTACAAATCATCAAAACAAACGTTAGTGATGATGATTACTGTCAGATGAAATTACTCGCTGATGAACAGAATCACTATCAAATCGGTGGCTGCATCAATGAAGCATCACTACCTGTGAAGTTGAAGTTTGCTTTACAAAACACCACAGCCTATGCCAAATCTTCTATTGAAGAAGCGTTAAATAAAGCTGGTATACAGTTAAAAGGAAAAATCATTCGCGATGACAACAAAAATGGCGCCGTCATCACGGAACATCAATCAGCACCGCTTGATGCACTTGTCAGACAAATGCTCAAGCGATCAGATAATCTTATTGCTGACAATATTTTAAAAACAATTGGTCATCAGTTTTATAAACAATCTGGTAGCTACGAAAATGGTATTGCGGCACTGCAGCACATACTCAAACAACAGGCGAATATTGATCTCAGCCATGCCATGTTAGTGGATGGTTCTGGTCTGTCCAGAAATAACAGGTTGTCAGCTTCACAACTGATACAAGTGGTGTCTTATATATTCAAACATCCTGAACTCGGCCTGATTAGTGATCTACCCGTGTCAGGTGAGAGTGGCACACTGGCCTTCAGAAGCAGTGTGAATAAACCGCCCTTAAAAGGTCAGATACAAGCCAAGACCGGTACGCTCTATGGTACATACAATTTAGCGGGTAAGATTCGCACAAAAAGTAACCGGGACTTGCTATTCGTTCAAATCGTCACTAATTTTCACCCTGCGGATGAAAAACAGTCACGCTGGCCCGTGATGAAATTTGAAAAGTCGTTGTATGAGTCGATTTATCAACGTTTCTAACCGTGAGGCCTCTCGCAATTTAAGGTCGAAATAGGTAGAATTTTCGGCTTCTTATCACGTCAAATTCTTGGAAGATTAACCATGGCTCAGTACGTATACAGTATGAATCGGGTGGGCAAAATTGTTCCGCCAAAACGAGAAATACTTAAAGATATTTCTTTATCCTTTTTCCCTGGCGCAAAAATCGGGGTGCTTGGCCTGAACGGTTCAGGTAAATCAAGTCTGCTTCGTATTATGGCGGGCATCGATCAAGATTACATTGGTGAAGCACGTCCAATGCCTGACTTGAATATCGGTTACTTACCTCAGGAACCCGAACTGGATGACAGCAAAACCGTGCGCGAAGTAGTTGAGGAAGCCGTCTCCGATGTGAAAGGTGCGCTCGATGAACTTGATGCTATTTATGCTGCTTATGCCGATCCTGATGCCGACTTTGATGCCTTAGCCAAGAAACAGGCTGAATTAGAAAATCTGATTCAGGCAAAAGATGGGCATAATCTTGAAAATGCTTTGGAACGTGCAGCTGACGCCTTACGTCTCCCAGCATGGGAGACACCTGTTTCAGTCTTATCCGGTGGTGAACGTCGTCGCGTTGCCTTATGTCGATTATTGCTCGACCATCCTGATATGCTACTTCTTGATGAGCCAACCAACCATTTAGATGCGGAATCCATTGCCTGGATTGAGCGGTTCTTACAGGAATACCCTGGCACCGTGGTCGCCATCACCCATGATCGCTACTTCCTGGATAATGCAGCAGGCTGGATTTTGGAGCTTGATCGTGGTCGTGGCATTCCATATGAAGGCAACTACTCTTCATGGTTGGAGCAAAAAGACCAGCGCTTGCAACAAGAAGCTAAAGAAGAAGCGTCTCACCAAAAAGCCATTAAGGCAGAACTGGAATGGGTGAAACAAGGGGCAAAAGGTCGTCAGACTAAATCAAAAGCCCGTCTGAAATCATTTGAAGAAATGAATTCACGTGAATTCCAGAAACGCAATGAAACACAGGAAATTTATATTCCACCCGGTCCACGCCTGGGTGATAAAGTCATTGAACTCAACAACGTGACAAAATCTTACGGTGAGAAGCTGCTCTTTGAAAACCTGAGCTTATCGATTCCAGCAGGTGCCATTGTCGGTATTATCGGTCCTAACGGGGCGGGTAAATCGACCCTCTTCCGCATGATTTCTGGTGAAGAACAACCTGACTCTGGAGAAATCGAAATTGGCAGTACTGTTGAGTTAGCGTATGTGAATCAGTCACGTGAGCTGGATGGTAAAAAAACCGTGTTTGAAGAGATTTCTGATGGTGCTGATGTGATTACCGTCGGAAATTATCAAACACCCTCTCGCGCTTACTGCGGCCGTTTCAACTTCAAAGGCTCAGATCAGCAGAAGTTTGTTAAAGATTTATCGGGTGGTGAACGTAACCGCCTGCATATGGCAAAACTGCTTAAGTCTGGTGGTAATGTGTTATTACTTGACGAACCCACCAATGATCTCGATGTAGAAACACTTCGTGCCTTAGAGGAAGCTATTCTTGCATTCCCAGGTTCTGCCGTCGTGATATCGCATGATCGTTGGTTCCTTGACAGAATATGTACACACATCATTGCCTATGAGGGTGACTCTTCCGTTGTCTTCTTTGAGGGGAACTATAGTGAGTATGCTGAGGATTATGCGAAACGTTTTGGCAAAGACCATCAACCTGAACGTATCAAGTATCGTCGCATTGGTTAATGTATCAGGCTGCCTGTTCTCACAGGCAGCCAATCTTTCTTTGTACCAGTCAACACTGAATCTTTTTTCATCTTTCGCGTGTCTATGTGTCGATGAGTAATATGTTGTGATAGATCAACCATGAAAAACGCACAAAAAGCCCGCTTAAAACTTCGTTGCCCGATTACCCTGGGTCGTCAACATGAAATCAATGTGCCATCAGGCTGGTTCGAACTGGTTTTTAATCTCTGTGCCGCTATCGAGGATGTGGCTCAAGACATCAATAAAAAACACCGACAACGCATGTTTCTACCAAGAATAGTCTTCATCGAGGAGCATCAAGGTAAAATTCTATGTGATGTCATCAATGGCACTCGTGATATCAATCACATCATCAAACAAGCACAAATGCGGTCAACTAAATGCTGCATGATTTGCGGTGACGAAGGGTCACAATTCCGTTTGGGTAGAACGCTGGTCACGCGATGTGAAAAGCATCGTTCATATGAGAAGTACTATTAATTATTCCGGTGTTCCAGACAGTTTTCATAAACGGCTTTCTCAATCTGCTCTTCTGACTGCGATTCAGGGAAAGTAAAAGCCAGGTTTATCGCCAGTTCAATCTTTCTCAAAAACGCCGTATGCTTAAACTCGGAGGGCGTTGCCTGTTGCATCTCTGCTTTCGTTTTACCCTCTAATCGTTGAGCGAAATAGTCTCCGGTTAAACTTGAAATTTGCAGACACTCTTTATGAGCTTCATCTTCAGCCATGACCAGGGGGGCAAACCATACAGCTAGTAACATCAGCGCGACGTTCAATTTCATCATATCCTCACATTAAGTGACTTATCACCCTCATTGAGACTAAAAAGAAATGATTTAATTTCTTCACACAAATTTTTAGTCAGATACCCGATAATAACAGTCCAAAAAAAAGAAGGAAAAGCATGAAAGCGTTACTCATTATTGCTCATGGCAGCCGTCGACAAGCATCAAATGATGAAGTCAAGAAGATTGCTACACAAATAAGAGAACACGGACAACATGACTTTGATATTGTCGAATCTGCTTTTTTGGAGTTGGCTTCTCCCCTTATCCCTGAGGGTATAGAACACTGTGTCAAATCAGGCGCTAAACAGATTGTTGTTTCACCTTATTTTCTAAACTCGGGCAAACATGTCACGGAAGACATTCCAGAGATCATTGCAGAAGTCAAAGTGGCGCACCCAGACATCATTATTGAGGTCACACCACACGTAGGCTCCTCATCTATTATGCTTGATCTGATATTAAAAACAGCATCAGGCTCATAACACGGTTCAATAAAGTCTGCATCGAGTCGATAAACTGCTTAATAATTGACTCGAGACGCACATGTCACACCGCTATTTGTATCTGATCATTTTTTTATTATCGTCATCGATATCATTCGCCGAAGACAGACCTAACTGGCGTGCCAGCAATATTCAGTTTTTATATGGCAATCAATATGAATTGGGCCCCTCATCAAGAGAGTCAATAACAATTGAACATGCGTCATCGTGGCAGTTCGGAGAGAGTTATTTTTTCACCAATGTCTTTAATCGTTCTGATACAAGTACTGAGTTCTATGCAGAGTTTTATCCCCGTCTTAACTGGAAGGCCCTAACAGCACAGCCACTCCCTTTCACTCTATTGGATGATATCTCTATTGTTGCTGGTATCAATGCAGGTAATTTACCCAAATCAGACCCGTTCAAGGCTTATCTGCTGGGTGCCGGAGTCAAGTTTAAAACGTCTGTATTTGACTATCTCAAATTAGATGTTATGGCTTTTAAGGCTGATCATCTTGAAACCACTGGCATACAAGTTTCTCCAATTTGGGGAATGACTTTTGATATTGCTCAACATCGCTTTTTGTTTAAAGGCTTTATTGACTGGCAAAGTGCAGAAGCGACAGGCGGGCATGCCAGTCTGTTGGCTCAACCTCAACTACTCATTGATGTCGGTCATTACTGGCAACATGACAAACAATTCTATGCAGGTATCGAGTATTCGTACTGGTACAATAAATTCGGACTGGATGGTGTGCTTGAGTCTGTTCCACAAGTTATGTTCTTACTTCCCTTCTAAGCTAAGGCAGAAAATGAAACAACTTTATGCTTGGATATACGTCTATCGCAGTTACCTATTAATTTTACTGATAGGTAGCATGGCCACTGCGTATTTAATGCTGCAAGAAATGCATGAAATTGATGTGCAAAGAGAACAAATCGCCAGTGCCTTTATCGCAAAACACGCCTCAGCATTACAAAGTACGTTATCAGAACGTTTATCGAGCCTGGAATCCTTAAACGCATTTGTGATTGAAAATGCACACTATAATCTGCAAGTGAAAGAAGATGAGCAACAATTCCAAAAGCGCTTCGATCTTTTTGCTAATCAGCTCCATGAGTCCATAGACGGATTTTTGAGCTTACAACTGGCACCACAAGGTGTTATTCGTTATTTAACTGGGCCTGAAAATAACAAAAAAGCACTAGGCTATGATTTATTCAAAGATGATGCTCGGAGAGAGCAGATCATCAGTGCGATTTATTTATACGAACAAGTCATAACAGGACCAATAAACCTGATTCAAGGCGGTAGCGCTATCATCGCCCGCAAGGCCATCTTTAGTAAATTATCGCCAAATTCATCCTCCGATAGGCTTGTTGATCATCACCTGTTAGCTGACACAAACCTTAAACCAAGGAATGATTTTTGGGGCTTGGCAACGATTCTTTTTACAACGGAAAGCTTACTCAATGAAGCGGGCTTACTCGACTCAGACATGAATGGCTTTGAATTGGCGTTAAAAGGCAGGCATGGCTTGGGTGAAGATGGCGAAGTATTCTGGGGACAAGCGGCTATTTTTGATAAGCCCGATCATATATCGCCTATCCATTTTCGTTCCGGTAGTTGGCTGCTTGCAGTCAAAAATACCAGCACTTACCCCATTGCTAGAGTGCTTAACTTTGCTGCACTTGGCACGCTATTGACGATTACCTTACTTGTGGCGGTATACATGCGGCAAAGAAATCGCTCCGCCAAACAACGTGAAACAGCTAAAGATGCTTTTTTAGCCATGGTAAGTCATGAGCTTCGTTCACCGTTAAATGGTGTTATCGGTTTGACGAGTTTGTTAAATAAAACAGCGTTAGATACAGAACAACGTCAACTGGTTGAATCATTATCAATCAGCTCCAAACAACTCTCCTCTATCATTGGCGACATACTGGACTTTTCAAAAATATCAGCCGGGAAGTTAGAGCTTGACTATCAAGCCGTTAATCTAGCCAGCACTATTGAGGATTGTGTACGTATTACTACCCCACTGGCCGAGCAAAAAGATTTACCTATTACGGTGAATATCGCACCGGTTCTTATGGAACAACTCATCATGACCGATGAGATCCGTCTGAAACAGATTGTTCTTAATTTGCTCAACAATGCTGTCAAGTTTACTCAATCAGGAAGTATTAAAGTCGATATCGATGCTATTGAAAATTTTGGACAGCAACGGTTAATCATAAAAGTCACGGATACTGGCGTAGGGATGAGTGCTAAACAGATGACAGGGTTATTTGAACACTTCAATCAACTGGACCAGACGACAAACCGTAAATATGGCGGAACAGGCTTAGGACTGGCTATATCTAAAAGTCTAGCCGTGTTGATGGACGGTGATATTCATGTGCAAAGCAGCATCAATAAAGGCTCCTCTTTCACGCTCGATTTACCCCTATCGTTGGTAGAAAAAAACCAGACAGAGAGTGAAACGCCCCATCTTGCTATTGAAAACAAAATTTCTCAGCTATCTATTCTTGTCGTTGACGATCTTGAAATGAACCGCTTTATGATGCAAATGATTATCAAAAAACTGGGTGGGGATGCCGCATTAGCAGAAAACGGGATTGAAGCCATTAATCTGCAAAATGAACATCACTACGATCTCATCTTTATGGATTGGCAGATGCCGGATTGTGATGGTGTTGAAGCGACCAAACGCATCAGAAAACACTTCAACAATAATAATCCCTGGATTGTGGCACTAACTGCTAATGCTTCAACGACAGATAAGCAAGAAGCAATTGAGTCGGGCATGAATGATTATCTTCTTAAACCGGTCAGTGTAGAAGATATACAGCAGGCATTTGAACGTTATTTTGCTCTAGCCGATACAGAATAAAGCGAACAATGTTACATTTAAGTTCAACAATAATTAAAAAATAATATAACCATCATTTAACACAACAATAATGTCATATAGGTAACAATATGGAGAGAGAAACCACACACGCACTATGGGACCGTGAAGGTGCTTACAACAGATTACTGAATGATGAAGCCCTACTACAAAAGATGATGCAGATGTTTTTAGATAATGTTGAAAAAGCGATGTCTGTACTGGAGTCGGCACTATCACAGAAAGACTTCGTATCCATAAAAGCCCATGCACACAAATTAAAAGGCAGTGCAGCTGCAGTAGGTGCTTTAAGAGTTGTAGATGATTGTATTGCCATTGAAGAAGCTGCTAATGCGACTGATATCGAAAGAATTGAAAGTGAGATGTCATTGTTAAAGAACGATATATCAGATATCCAGTTGACCATGACTGATTACCTCAACCACAATACCACCTAGATATATAACCATCTTGTAACTGACAACCACAAGGTCTAATTGATGAAAGTCTTAATTGCTGATGATGATGAAGTGAGTCGTCTCACACTCTCTTCCCTACTTAAAGGTTATGGCTGTGAGTTACACGTTACCAAAGACGGTCACGAGGCCATGGCTGTCATCAATCAAACTGAAGCACCTGAATTAATCTTTCTCGACTGGAATATGCCAGGTATTAATGGCGTTGAGATTACCAGCCTAATTCGTCAAAACCTGATCGACTCTCCTCCTTACGTTATTATTGTTTCTTCAAACAATAAAAAAGAACAGATTATTGAAGCCTTGGCTGCAGGCGCGGATGACTTTATCACCAAACCCATCGATGGCCTCTTTTTAAAAGCAAAATATGCTGTAGCCGAGCGCATTCTGCGAGTGCAGGATCGCTTAATCAATACAAACAAAATGCTTGAAAAACTTGCGTATTATGATGAACTAACCGGTGTAATGAACCGTCGTGCTGGCTTCGTTGCTGTAGATATTGAGATAGAACGGTGTATTAGAAAGAACGAATTTCTGGCAGTGGCTTTACTTGATATTGATCATTTCAAACACATTAACGACTACTTCGGCCACCCGGAAGGCGATAAAGTGCTTAAACAATTAAGTAAACACGTTCAACAAACTTTACGTCCATATGATGTATTGTGTCGCTATGGTGGAGAAGAGTTTCTTATCGCTGCCTGTTTAAAGAAACGTGATGAAAGTGAGCTGCTTTTTGAACGAATCCGATCTACTGTTGAAAAGATGGATATGGAATTCAATCAAGCTATCGATGTGACAACGAGCATTGGCGTTTGTATTCACCAGCCAAGTCAGCACTCTAAGGTTGCTAATCTTATTAAACAAGCAGACGAAGCCCTTTATGAGGCGAAAGGCGCTGGGCGTAATAAGATTGTTACCGTTCAGAATTAATCAATCCAGAGGGCGAGTTGCTCTGCAATCTTTTTATAACCGATGGCATTAGGATGAATCGGATCCGATTTCCATTCTATTTCAGCTTCAACCTTTGCGATGATGCTGTCTTCAATGGCAACGCCCTTAGCTTCAGCTACACGTTGGTAGACTGGTGAAGCTTGCATCAATAACCCCGGTTTAGGCACCGAGACTAAAAGTACATCAGCACCACTTTGCTGGATGAGATCAACCATCTTGCCCAGGTTTGATTCCAGTTCGCCTACATTCAGCTTTCTCAATAAGTCATTGCCACCATGACATAAAATCACCAGTTGAGGATGATGTTTATTTAACAATTCAGGCAATCGCTCCAGTGCCTTCTCACTTATCTCACCGGGCACACCAGCGTTAATAACGGTTCGACCAGTAAGCTTTGCAAGTTGAGCAGGATAACTTTGTTCAGGGTTAGCGCCAGTGCCAAACGTCAGGCTATCACCAAACGCTAATATGACAGCGGAATCGGTGAGTTCAAATTTCTGTTTTTCATCTGAACAAGCTTGAAGGAATACAAGCGCGATGATTAATAAAAGAAATGTCCATTTTCTATTTATCTGTCTCATACTCTTAAGCTGCCACTGTAGGAAATAAGCGTCTAAAATTCTGACTGGTGACAGCAGCAATATTTTCAACCGTATCACCACGTAACTCAGCTAAAAACTCGGCCACATGTTTTACAAAAACCGGCTTATTGGTTTTCCCGCGGTGTGGCACTGGTGCCAGATACGGTGCGTCAGTCTCTATCAATACTCTGTCTAATGGCAATTTTTTAGCGACTTCCTGTAACTCTTTCGCACTTTTAAAGGTCACAATGCCTGATAGCGAAATATAAAAGCCAATATCCAGTGCTCGCTGAGCCGTTTCCCAATTTTCAGTGAAACAGTGAATAATGCCGCCGGCATCTCGTGCATTCTCATTTTCAAGTATTGTCATCGTATCTTCGCGTGCTTCACGCGTGTGAATGATTAAGGGTTTCTTCGTTTGTTTACCCGCTTCAATATGCACACGAAAACGATCACGTTGCCAGGCAAGATCACCTTCACTACGAAAATAGTCGAGACCGGTTTCACCGATAGCAATAACTTTAGGATGATTAGCTTCTACTACCAATGATTCCACAGAATATTGCTCATCTGCTTCTACATTAGGATGAATGCCTACACTGGCACTGACATTAGGGTAACGATCAGCAATGTTTTTTACATCCAGCGAGCTTTTTTTATCGATAGCGATACAGAGAATATGATCTATTCCCTGACTTTCTGCCTCGGAAACCATAGCATCTATGCCGCCCTCTTCATCGGCAAGCAAATTTAGGTGACAATGTGAATCTATATACATAAACAATAACAACTTGAAATAGGGGAATGGAAGCCGTTAAGAATAGGCTTACATGGTATAAGTGGCTTTATCTGATTTAAGCTTATCGACTAAATAGTTTTCAATCTTACCTCTGACAACAGCAGCACTGCCGTCAATATCACTGAAATGGACACCAATACCGGCTGCCTGATTACCTTGAGCACCACGTGGTGTTATCCAGACGATAGTTCCCGCCACCGGTAACTTTTCTGCCTCATCCATCAGTGACAAAAGAATAAATACCTCTTCACCGAGCTGATAGCTTTTGGTTGTGGGAATAAACAAACCACCATTTTTTACATAAGGCATATAAGAGTGATACAGCATATTCTGATCGGTAATTTTCAGTGACAAAATGCCTTTTCTTGGATTAGAAGCCATTGTATTACCTGTTTATTGTGGATGCTGCTGAATCTGACGTGCATGTTGCATAATCGACACCATCAAATCTTCTAAGAGTAAGGTTTTATTTAGGTTATTCTGAGAGGATAGTAACTTCATTGTATGGATGATGCAATCTGAAATAGCCCAATAATGCTTGAGGAGATGGGATTCTAGCTGCTCTTTTCCATCTAACAGTGAAGCCAGTTTGGTTTGTATCATGGCTTGTAATTGATGTAACACAGAAATCAGATCAAACGCTTGCCACTGAGAGGCAAGTTGCACAGGATTGGCTTCAGCACGCATTAATGCTGCCATACCTCGAAAAACCTGTTTGCTCTGCTCAATCCCTTCTTCACCTATATCTAGTGCAGCTACTGGCCCACCATTAGCCAGTTTCAGCACAGTTTCAATCTCCTGCTGATTCCAGTCGGATTGGCTCTGTAACCATTCAGCAGCCAGAGCATATTCTGGTCGTGAGATAGTAATCGTTTGACAACGGCTTTTTATCGTTATTGGAAGTCTGTGGAGCGAGCTGGCCACCAGAATTAGGATGGTATTATCCTGCGGTTCCTCAAGCAGCTTTAACAAACTGTTAAAAGCATTGGTATTCATATGATCTGCTTGCTGGATAATAACAGTTTTAGCTGGAGAAACCTTAGGCATTAAGGACTGTAAATCTTTCAGCTGCCGGATTTGATCGACTTTTATCTGCTTACCGGCCTCCTCTGGCTTTAGAACAGTATGATCTGGATGACTTTCTGCTGAAAATAACTGACAGCTATGACAAGTATTGCAGCTCTCAAAGTCCTCCGTCGGATTTAGACATAACAGACTTTTAGTCAGCTTGTTGGCAAGCACATCATTGTCTAGTCCATAGATTCCGTTTAGCAAAAGAGCATGAGGCATTCGTTTAGACTGATAAAGTGAAACAATATGTTGCCAAGCAAGCTGATGCCAGGGATATAGCTCTGTTTTCATACTTTTTTCAGTAATTTATCAAGTATGTTAGAAACTTGCTGTTCAATAGCCGTAATAGACTTCTCTGCATCGATAATCTGAATACGTTCAGGCTCAGCGGCTGCACGTTCAAGATAACAATGACGAATTTTCTCAAAAAAGTCAGTTTTTTCTTGCTCAAACCGATCTTTCTGCAATAATCGCTGGTTAACACGTTGTTGCCCCACTTCGACAGGCAAATCAAAGAGTAATGTTAAATCGGTTTTCAGACCTGCCAGCGTCCACTCAGACAAAGCGGCAATGCGTTCTTCATGAATACCGCGTCCCGCCCCCTGATATGCAAACGTTGCATCAACAAAGCGGTCACATACGACCCACTTTCCTTCTGATAAAGCAGGAAGAATGACCTGATTAATATGCTGAGCACGTGCAGCAAACATAAGTAATAATTCTGTATCATCACTCATCCGCTCTTCTCGTGGTTTGAGTAATAACTCACGAATTTCTTCAGCCAGTGGTGTACCACCGGGTTCGCGTGTGACGACGACAGTTTGATTGAACCGCTCTAAATAGGTTTTGATAAACTGGATTTGCGTTGACTTGCCAGCACCTTCAATACCTTCAATACTGATAAATTTACCGATCATTGTTTATTCAATTGATACTTTCTTACCGCTTTATTGTGGTCGGCCAGATTGGATGAAAAGATATGTCTGCCATCTATACCCGTTGCTACAAAGTATAAGCTGTTACCTTTAGCTGGATGAAGTGCAGCGTTGATTGATTCTCTACTTGGTAAACAAATAGGGGTCGGTGGTAAACCACTACGTGTGTATGTATTGTAAGGAGTGTCAGTTCTCAGATCTTTCTTACGTAAATTACCATCAAAGTTTTTTCTGATGCCATAAATCACAGTTGGATCTGTTTGTAGCCGCATGCCTTTTTCTAGTCTGCGCACAAATACACCAGCAATTTCTGGTCGCTCATCAGCCACGGCGGTTTCTTTTTCGATAATAGACGCCATGATCAACACCTCATAAGGTGATTCATATGGAAGGTCCTTAGCACGATATTCCCATGCTTGTTTTAAGACCGTCTGCATCTGTTCGTATGCACGTTTCAAAAATTCAATATCGGTGGTACCAGTAGGAAAATGATATGTTTCAGGAAGAAACCAGCCCTCTCCTTCTTCATCTGGTTTGCCTAAGGCTTTCATAACCTCACTTAGTTCCGCCTTTTCTATGGTGTGTTTGATTTTTGGATGAGCGGCTACTACATCAATAAGTGACTGTGCAGTCATTCCCTCGACGATGGTCAGTGAGTTCATTATCACTTTGCCAGAAACAAGTTTATTCATGACTTCTGGCAAGGTATCACTCGGGGACAACTCATATTCACCTGCTTTAATTTTGCTGGCTAAGTCATTGACTCTTCCATAAATTCGCAAGTGTATCGGCGTGATTGAAGTAATATTTTGCTCGTATAATTGCTGACTGACACGCTTAAGATTACTACCTGGTTCGACAACAAATGCTACCGGCTCAGCAATGGAAAGCGGTGTGGTCATAAAACGGTTGTATTGGATAACAATATAGGTACAGATGACAGCAGCTAACAACGCCGGCATGAGAGTTTTTAATAAAATCGTATTCTTCATATCAATTATCAGTAGTGCTCAATGCCTTTTGCAAACGTTGTGTTATAGCGCCGTGAAACCATGTTTTGTTGGTTCCGCTCAGTGCAGTGACTGGCCATATGTTAATCAGACTGTTTGTGAGGAAGACTTCATCCGCCTGGTACAAATCATCCATGTTTAAGGTCGTTATTTCAGTGGGTATATTTAAAACTGAGGCAAGTTCTATTACTCGCTGACGCATAATCCCTTCTATCCCGCTCTCATTCAGATTCGGTGTCAATAAATGTTCATCTTTGACCAGAAACAGATTACTCATTGTCCCTTCAACAAGCCGGTCTTGGTAGTCTAACATCAAGCCTTCTGCAATCGCGTCAGTAGACCATTCATTACGCGCTAGCACTTGTTCAAGACGGTTCAGATGCTTTATGCCAGCCAATAGTGGATTCGAAGAAAGTCGTATTGAACAGAGTTGAACTGTGACGCCTTCGGAATAATGAGTGGGATAGTCTGGTAAAGGATGACTGGCAATAATACGTTGGGGCAATGCATCCAGAGGCGGTTTATAGCCGCGCCCACCGCTACCACGAGTAATCATGATTTTTATCACAGCATCTTGTGCTGTCTGCGCACAAAGTGTGACTAACTCATGCTGAAGTAACGCTAAATCAGTGAAGTCGATTTGTAAGCGACTGCACCCACGAAGTAATCGTTCAATATGGGCATCGAGGTATTCTAGTTTTCCATGTCGAAAAGGGATAGTTTCAAACAGACCGTCGCCGTATTGAAGGCCACGGTCTGCTACTGAAAGCGTTGTTGCCGGTTGACCATTTATCAGAATCACCGGTTCACTCAGCTTAACTTAACTTTTTGAATATTACAGTACCGTTCGTACCGCCAAAACCAAATGAGTTAGACATGGCGACATCAATTTTCATTTGTCGTGCAGTGTTAGGCACATAATCAAGGTCACAACTTTCATCCTGATTATCAAGGTTAATTGTTGGTGGTGCGACTTGGTCACGTATTGCAAGTAAGCTAAATACCGCTTCTACGCCACCTGCAGCACCCAATAGGTGGCCAATCATCGATTTAGTTGAACTTATCGCTACGTTGTTTGCCGCATCACCTAATGCTTTTTTGATGGCTTGTGTCTCAGCGGCATCACCTGCAGGAGTCGATGTGCCATGTGCATTGATATAATCGATTGCTTCAGGATTTAAACCTGCATCCTTGATCGCATTGACCATACAGCGTGCAGCGCCTTCTCCGCCTTCAGAAGGTGATGTCATATGATAAGCGTCACTGCTCATGCCTGAACCAACAAGTTCAGCATAGATAGTGGCACCACGCTTCACTGCATGTTCATACTCTTCCAGGACAATGACACCCGCACCATCACCTAATACAAAACCATCACGGTCTTTATCCCACGGACGACTAGCCGCTGCAGGATCATCATTTCGCGTTGACAATGCACGTGCTGCGGCGAAGCCACCAAGACCGGTTTTCGATGTGGCCATTTCTGCGCCACCGGCAATCATGACATCCGCATCACCATATTGAATCATGCGTCCCGCAGCAGAGATACAGTGTGTACCCGTTGAGCAAGCTGTTACGATAGCCGTATTAGGCCCTTTCATTCCATACATGATGGATAAATTGCCCGATATCATATTAATGATATTACTCGGTACAAAGAAAGGTGAGATTTTACGAGGTCCACCATTCAAATAACTGTCGTAACCTGCTTCGATACCGGGTAAGCCGCCAATACCTGAACCAATAGCAACACCAATTCTTTCTGCATTTTCATCGGTAATAACCAGTCCAGCGTCTTCAATAGCTTCTTTGGCTGCTGCGATACCGTAATGAATGAAGGTATCCATTTTTTTGGCGTCTTTTTTAGGAATGACTGATGTGACGTCAAAATTTTTCACGCTCGCACCAAAGCGAACAGTAAAATCTGAAACATCAAACAACGTTAGCGGTGCTACACCACTTTTTCCTGCAACAATATTTTCCCAGCTTTCTTTTACTGTCAGCCCGACTGGCGTGACAGCTCCAAGACCAGTAACGACAACGCGTCTTTTCGACATCAGGTTTTCCCCTTAAACCTACAGGTATACATGACATAGCCGCCTAGCATGTTCTCACACACTAGACGGCTATCATAAGCGCTTTTAATTATATTAAGACTGATGTGCGTTAATATAAGAAACGGCTTCTTTAACTGTAGTGATTTTCTCAGCTTCTTCGTCTGGGATTTCACATTCGAAAGCTTCTTCCAAAGCCATAACCAACTCTACTGTATCCAGAGAGTCTGCGCCCAGGTCGTCGATAAATGAAGCATCCGCAGTTACTTCATCAGCGTTGACACCTAATTGTTCAACAACAATTTCTTTTACGCGAGCTTCGATATCACTCATAACTAATATTTCCTTTGGTGGTTAATACATCAAACAATGTGCAGGCATTTTATAGTGCCTGCACCATTGAGACAAGCTAAATGGCATTCATCTAACTTGACTCATAATTAAATTACTTAATTAATAGTCAGTTACAGACTATTAGCTCATATACATGCCGCCATTAACGTGCAATGTTTCTCCCGTCACATATCCAGCATGGGTACTGGCAAGATAACTCACCGCAGCGGCAATCTCCTCAGGTAACCCCAATCGCTTCAATGGGACTTGCTCAAGCAGTGCAGTCTTGTGAGCTTCTGGCAAAGAACTTGTCATATCGGTATCGATAAAGCCAGGAGCAACAGTATTGACCGTAATGCCGCGGGCACCCACTTCGCGAGCTAGAGACTTGCTGAAGCCGATTACACCAGCTTTTGCCGCTGCATAGTTAGTCTGGCCAGCATTGCCCATTGCACCCACTACAGAGGTGATCGTAATAATTCTACCCCAGCGCGCTTTAGTCATCGCTCTTAGGCAACGTTTACTAAGCTTATAAATCGGAGTGAGGTTTGTATTAATGATGTCATCCCACTCATCATCTTTCATACGCATTAATAAGTTGTCACGTGTGATGCCAGCATTATTAACCAGAATTTCCGGCGCACCAAACTCAGACTCAATCATCGAGACAACATTATCAATAGCATCAGCATCGGTGACATTAAGAACGATACCACGGCCTTGAATGTTGGCTTCTTTTAGAAAGTCTGAAATAGTCGCGGCACCATTTTCAGATGTTGCTGTACCGATAACAGTTGCACCTTGCTCACCCAAACTGATCGCAATCGCCTTACCAATGCCGCGTGTAGCTCCAGTGATCAGAGCAATTTTTCCATCTAAGCTCATTTTATTCTCCTAATGCTTGTTGTGCTTTCTCAAGCGTGGTCAAATCAAATAACGGCACTGCGTTAACTGATTTATCGATGCGCTTTGTTAAGCCTGCTAAGACTTTTCCAGGACCACACTCAACAAGTTGATTCACATTTTCTGCTGCAAACCACTGCACTGTTTCCACCCAACGGACAGGACTGTATAACTGCTGAGCTAAAAGCGATTTAACAGACACCACATCGTCTGCTGCAGTTACGCTGGCATTGTGGATAACAGGCGTTGTTGGCATATGGATTGAAATTTCATCAAGTTTTTGAGCTAATTGCTCAGCCGCCGGGCGCATTAATGCACAGTGTGATGGCACGCTTACAGGCAGTATTAAGGCGCGCTTTGCACCTTTCTCTGTTGCTATCTCAGTGGCTTTTTTTACCGCAGCTGTCGAACCAGCAATGACAACCTGACCAGGCGAGTTAAAATTTACAGCCTCAACAACACCGATAATGGATGCTTCGCTGCAGACATCACGTACGATATCATCTGACAGACCAAGAATCGCAGCCATAGCACCTTCACCAGCAGGGACAGCTTGCTGCATATATTGACCACGTAATTCAACCAATTTGACAGCGTCACTAAAATCGATAGCTTCTGCAGCGACAAGTGCTGTATATTCACCAAGACTGTGACCAGCAAAATAATCTGGCTTGATAGCAGAAACTGATTGCCATACACGCCACATGGCAATACCTGCTGTTAACATGGCAGGTTGAGTACGGTCTGTCTGGTTTAACGATTCTTCAGGACCATTTGAAACTAAATCCCATAGATCATAATTAAGTGCATCAGATGCTTGCTGGAATGTTTCTTTAACGATGTCATGTTCAGTAGCTATCTCAGATAACATACCGATTGATTGAGATCCCTGACCGGGAAAAACAAAAGCTGATTTCATTCATTACCCCTGAATATCAGTACTGAATAAGGGCTGAACCCCATGTGAATCCGCCACCAAAGGCTTCAAACAATAAAGTCTCACCACGTTTTATGCGACCATCACGTACCGCTACATCAAGCGCCAACGGTATTGATGCCGCTGAAGTATTACCATGTTTATCTACAGTAACCACAACGTGATCCATAGACATCTGTAGCTTTCGTGCTGTAGCCGCGATAATTCGAATATTAGCTTGATGGGGAATTAACCAATCGATATCGCTTTTATCAAGCTGATTAGCCTCAAGCGTTTCATCAACAATACTACTGAGCGTTTTGACGGCAACCTTGAATACTTCATTACCCTGCATATCGATATATGGAGATTCATCAGTCACTACTGAACCGGGACCCGTTGGGACTTGTAACAAACGATTGAAACTGCCATCTGAATGGATATGTGTTGAAATAATACCAGGCTGTTCTGAGGCTTGAAGCACTACCGCTCCTGCCCCATCACCAAACAGCACACATGTATTTCTGTCAGTCCAATCGATGATGCGTGAAATAGTTTCAGCACCAACAACAAGCACATTCTTAACACCGCCAGATTTGATGAATTTATCGGCGACAGTCAGCGCATAAACAAAACCGGTACATACAGCTTGAATATCAAAGGCAGGACAGCCAGCGATGTTAAGTTTGGCTTGTAATAATGAGGCAGTACTTGGAAATATTTGTGTCGGTGTCGTCGTCGCCACAATAATCAGATCAATGTCATCATTGTTGATTCCAGCAGCTTCAATTGCTTTTAAAGACGCTTGATAAGCTAGGTCTGTGGTTGTTTCATTCTCTGCAGCAATGTGACGTTCTTTGATTCCCGTCCGTTCTTTAATCCATTGATCACTGGTTTCTACCATTGACTCAAGATCATGATTGCTGAGTATTTTTTCTGGCAGATAGCTGCCTGTACCCGCTATACGAGAATACATCACAATACTTGTCCTTCCAGTAACACTTCCAAGTGTTTTGTTATATTTTTAGGTACGTCCTGGGCGGCTTCTACAATGGCAATGTTAATGGCATTAGCGAACGCAAACTCATCTGCGCCACCATGACTTTTAATCACGATACCTTGTAAGCCAATTAAATTCGCACCGTTGTATGCACGCGGATCTAACTCGTTACGGAAATGTTTTAATACTGGTGAGGCAATTAATCCGGCCAATTTCGTCAACCAGTTTCGGGTAAATGATTGTCGCAAGTAATGACGAATCATATGAACAACGCCTTCACTCGTTTTCAACGCCACATTGCCGACAAAACCGTCACAAACAAGCACATCTGCTTCACCATGGTATAAACCATCACCTTCAACGTAACCGATGTAGTTCAGGTCTGTTTGCTCTAGCAGCCGAGAGGCTTCTTTTACCCGTTCATTACCTTTGATTTCTTCTGAACCGATATTAAGTAAGCCAACCTTTGGTTTTTCTTTACCATCAACCAATTCAGCAAGAACAGAGCCCATTAAAGCAAACTGAACCAGGTGTGCAGCACTTGAATCAACATTAGCCCCTAGATCCAGAACATAGGTATGCCCTTTCATCGTTGGCAAAGCTGAAACAATAGCGGGTCTTTCGATACCTGGTAATGTTTTTAAAACAAATCTGGCTGTAGCCATCAAGGCACCAGTATTACCGGCACTGACACAAGCAGCGGCTTGACCTTCTTTGACTAAGTTAATAGCCACTCGCATTGAGGAATCTTTCTTTCCGCGCAGTGCTTGGGAGGGTAATTCATCCATCTCTACCTGCTGAGAAGCATGATGGACAATTAATCTTGGTTCGTTATCAACACCATTCTTTTGAAGGTGTGAATGAATAGTTTCTTCATCACCAACAAGAATTAATGTGACATCTGGATGTTTTTTTAATGCTGATATGGCAGCGGGGATCACGACTTGAGGTCCGTGATCCC
>CENM01039771.1_pt1 | contig 32859 bp, 30 predicted proteins | sample 530261 | NCBI WGS metagenome assembly CENM01 (sample SAMEA2619854, study PRJEB7988) | marine metagenome | biome: marine biome (ENVO:00000447); feature: deep chlorophyll maximum layer (ENVO:xxxxxxxx); material: "saline water (ENVO:00002010), including plankton (ENVO:xxxxxxxx)" | depth 80 m
ACAAATAAGCCTTTTGGTGTGGGTATGCGTGTGAGCCATGGCTGCATTCGACTTTTCCCAGAAGATATCCAACACTTATTTAATATCGCATCAGTGAATACGCCTGTAGAAATTATTTATCAGCCAGATAAAGCGGGTGTTCGTGATGGCAAACTCTATTTGGAAGTCAATAAACCACACAGCGACATCGATAAACGCCAAGGTTTAAACATGACACCGATGGTAGCAGCCATTTTAGAGGCGCAAGATAAATTACCTGCCGATGATGACTGGGCATTTACAGAAAGATTAGTGGAAGCCCAGGATAGTATCGTTAAACGTCTAGGAGAAGAGCCACTCGATATCGTAGAAGATGTTTGGTTTGTTCATGCCGGACTAAGCCAGAAAGCGATACAAAAAACACGTCAGGCAATCAATACTTTGCAATTGAATGATCTGTTCTGGCCTGCGAAATCTGGCGCAGTGGGGGAAACCTTAATCGGCCCATTTAATTCACAACAAGAAGCCGCTGAGATGGCTGACAAAATTAGTGAAGTAGCAGGTATTTCTGTATGGGTTGCGCAAGTATCGAGTGACACGCTCTAAAGATAAATACTCTAGATAAAAAAAAGCCGGAACAATTGTTCCGGCTTTTTTGTATGAGTAAATCTAAAATTTAGATTATTTGCTCATCGCTTTTTCAAACATACGGTCGATTTTTGCACAGCATTCTTCGACAGTTGATTGAGCTTCATCAGCAGCTTTCTGGGCGTTCATGGCAGCCAGTTCTGCGTCAGTTGCAGTACGTTGCGCTGTGTCAGCAGTGCTTTGAGCATTGCGGGCTGCGACCAGAGCTGAATCAGCTGTTGATTGAGCTGATTCTACAGAGGCTTTCAGCGCTTCCATTTCAGCTGTGTTCGCACAAGCAGTCAACATAGCTAAAGGCAGGATTACAGCACTCAGTTTTGCTAATGATTTCATTTTTATCTCCTTAAAGTACCAGTTAAATTGGCGTGGATATTATATTGCTTATTAGCAACATAAAACATACGCTAGCAAGAAATATTTTTGCTGTCCATTAACATTATTAAAAAGGACCGTTTTAATATTACAACAGATACATAAAGAAATAGTTGGTATAATAATCGGCTTTAATATGAGTCATTGTTCTTCAATGCACTCTTGAAGTACCTATCGTTCTGGAAAAATTTGTTTATGCATCCAATGCTCAATATAGCAATCAGAGCTGCCCGCAATGCTGGCTCTCTGATCATGCGCTCGCTGCAGCACGTTCAGCATCTTGAAGTCACGACTAAAGGTCGTAATGATTACGTGTCAGACGTTGACCGACTCGCGGAACAAGAAGTCATCAACGTCATCAAAAAAGCCTATCCTGACCATGCCATTATGGCTGAAGAGTCGGGTCGTTCAGGTGACAATGAAACCGTTTGGATTATTGACCCACTGGATGGCACAACAAATTTTCTTCATGGTTTCCCGCACTACTGTGTATCCATCGCCGTCAGAGTAAAAGGACGAGTTGAACATGCTGTTATCTATGACCCTCAGCGCGATGAATTGTTCACTGCAAGCCGTGGTGAAGGCGCCAAACTGAATGACCGTCGACTCCGTGTAACCAAACGCAGAGAGCTGGCAGGTGCACTACTTGCAACAGGTTTCCCATTCAAATATCCAGCTTTTCATGAAGCTTACTTCAACAGTTTTAAAGCCTTGTTTCCTCAGGTAGCAGATATCCGTCGTACGGGTTCAGCTGCGTTGGACCTTGCTTATGTGGCCGCAGGCCGTGTTGATGGTTACTGGGAAATGGGGCTGGAGAATTGGGATATGGCGGCAGGCTTACTTCTGGTCGAAGAAGCTGGGGGCATTGTCACTGACTTTGATGGTACCGATAATTTGTTCAATAAAGGTAATGTCATTGCAGCAGGTCTTGGTGTACACAATCTAATGTTAACCACGCTGCAACCACATTTATCAAAAGCCAAATAAGCGCCTAAGGGCATATTTTTTTCGCATGCATGGCATGCTTTTACAGAATTCAAACTAATGACAAATAAACGAGATATTTCTAAGCTACGCAATATAGCGATTATTGCCCACGTCGACCATGGCAAAACGACCTTAGTTGACCAACTCCTTCGTCAGTCTGGCACCTTTGGTGAGCATGAAGAATTGACAGAACGCGTGATGGACTCCAACGATCTTGAACGTGAACGTGGTATTACCATCCTGTCAAAAAATACAGCGATTCGCTGGAATGACTACCACATCAACATCGTGGATACACCAGGCCATGCTGATTTCGGTGGTGAAGTTGAGCGTGTTCTGTCGATGGTTGATTCAGTATTGTTGCTGGTAGATTCAGCTGAAGGTCCGATGCCACAAACCCGTTTTGTGACTCAGAAAGCGCTGGCATTAGGACTCAAACCTATTGTTGTTATTAACAAGATTGATAAACCATCAGCTCGTCCAGATTGGGTATTAGATCAAACTTTTGATCTATTCGTTAATTTGGATGCGACAGATGAACAGCTTGATTTTGATGTCATTTATGCATCGGGACTAAATGGCTTTGCAGGCATGGAAGACACTGTTCGTGAAGGTGATATGACACCGTTATTTCAGCTTATCGTCGACAAAGTCAGTCATCCTGATGTCGATTCAGAAGGTCCTTTCCGCATGCAGGTGTCATCACTTGACTACAACAGTTATGTGGGTGTTATCGGTGTTGGTCGTATCGAACGTGGCCGTGTGAAAACGAATACACCTGTCACTGTCGTTGACCGTGAAGGTAAAAAACGTAACGGTCGAGTACAGCAAGTTATGGGCTTTTTAGGTCTGCAACGTGAAGAAGTGGCTGAGGCACAAGCGGGTGATATCATTGCGTTTACCGGTCTAGATCCATTAAATATTTCTGACACCTTGTGTGACCCAAATGCTGTTGAAGCATTACCACCATTGTCAGTAGATGAACCCACCGTGACAATGACCTTCCAGGTTAATAATTCTCCGTTTGCAGGTAAAGACGGAAAATTTATTACTACACGTCAAATCAAAGAGCGTCTGGATCGTGAATTAATTCATAACGTGGCGTTACGTGTGGATCAAGTGCCAACAGATCCTGATAAGTTCAAAGTGTCAGGTCGCGGTGAGTTGCACTTGTCTGTGCTTATCGAAAATATGCGCCGTGAAGGTTTTGAACTGGGTGTTTCTCGTCCGGAAGTGATTATCCGTGAAGTCGATGGTGTGAAAGAAGAGCCTTTTGAGGCTGTCACTATTGATATCGAAGATGAGCATCAAGGCACTGTCATGGAAAAAATGGGTGAGCGGGGCGCTGACCTGAAAAATATGGTACCCGATGGTAAAGGTCGTATTCGTTTAGACTTTATTATTCCATCTCGTGGCCTGATTGGTTTCCGTACAGAATTTCTGACGGCTACCCAAGGTACAGGTTTGATTTACAGTGTATTTGATCATTATGCACCGATGAAAACCGGTAGTTTTGGTAAACGTATCAATGGTGTTTTGATTGCAAATGGTGTGGGTAAAGCGGTTGCTTTTGCTATCTTTAACTTGCAAGACCGTGGTCGCATGTTTATCGGACATGGTGATGAAGTCTATGAAGGTATGGTGATTGGCATCCACTCACGTGACAATGATTTAGTTGTTAACCCATTAAAAGGTAAACAGTTAACCAATATGCGTGCATCTGGATCTGATGAAGCGGTGACTCTAGTACCGCCTATTCGTATGAGCTTAGAGCAGGCACTAGAATTTATCGGTGATGATGAGTTACTTGAGGTCACACCTAAAGCCATTCGTGTTCGTAAAAAATTATTACTGGAACATGAACGGAAACGTGCTTCTCGTGGCTAAACGTCACTAAAAATAAAAGAAAAAGGGTATCCTATGTCGATACCCTTTTTTTTGAGGTGAAAAATGCGAATTCTTATTTTAATTGCCATTGGCTTGTTGCTATATATCATCATCACGACGTTGTTACGCAAAGCTAAAGCAGAAGATGAACAAGCACGGATGGAAAAAATGGTGCGTTGCGAGCAGTGTGGATTACATATTTCTGAGCACGAAGCGATACAAAAAAACCATCATTATTTTTGTTCCACACAACATTTAGAGGCTTTTAACGAGTCGAAATGAGTTCATCTTTGGATTCATATAAACCGTATTATCAAGATCCAGCTACATGGCGTGCGCTGACCGTTTTTGCCAGCTATCGCTTATTTCTCGCTACGGTCCTTTTCTTAGTTTTTTACTTGAGACTACCGCCTGAGTTTCTGGGAGAAGCAGATCCACGTTTATACAGTGTCGTGAGTCTGTCGTATCTGTTAAGTGCCTTTCTTTTATTGGTATTAACACTGAATCATTGGCGAGATGTACAAACACAGATACGAATTCAAGCTGTGATAGATATCATTGCTCTGATCGTTATTATTCATGCCAGTGGTGGATTACATACCGGGCTTGGATCACTGATGTTAGTCGTTGTCGTGGCGGGTGGTGCGTTAATGCCGGGACGTTTGGCCGCATTTATAGCCGCATTAGCGACCTTAGCCGTTTTGCTCGAAGTCAGTTATTCACAAATTGCTGGCGATGGTGTCACTAAATATAGTCAGGCAGGTATCTTAGGAGCCACATTTTTTGTCACAGCATGGTTGGCACAATGGCTATCTAAAAAATTACAAAGTTCGCAGGTTCTGGCAGAAGAGCGGGCGAGAGATGTTGAAAATCTAGCTGTATTAAATCAGCACATTATCAGTCAAATGCACACTGGCGTGTTGGCTCTGGACACGTATGGCAACGTAACGATGCTGAATACGTCAGCAAGACAATTGCTTGGTATAGCAGATATTGAGCCTGGATTTAACTTACGTGAGTATGTACCTGAATTAGGCGAGCAGGTCTGGCTGTGGCAGCAGCAAAGTCCGAATGCTTTTCTTCCATTTCAGGCACGGGCTGACTTGCCTGAAATTCAAGTCTCCGCTACTCAGCTGGATAGCGGTGAAACGCTGATTTATATTGAAAATACGTCAGCACTTGCACAACAAGCACAGCAATTAAAACTGGCTTCTTTGGGAAGATTAACGGCAAGCATTGCTCACGAAATTCGAAATCCTCTCGGTGCAATCAGCCATGCTGGTGAATTATTGGCCGAGCAATATGCGGCAGATCACATGATGACGAAACTGACTGCCATCATCTTGAAACACACTCAGCGTGTGAATAATATTATCGAAACTATCTTGCAGATGAGTCGTAAAAAAACAGCTGAACCCGCTGTGTTTATGCTTAATGACTGGCTAGAGAAATTTATTCACGAATTTACTGAAACAAAACAGCTTGATGACGATGATATTACTCTGGATATGAAAGCGGATAATCTTCAGATTGCAATGGATCCTGAACAGCTACATCAGGTTGTATGGAATTTAATGGATAATGCCTGGTTTCATGCTAAGCGAGAAGAAAAGCCTTATATACATATCCGACTGGAACAGAATGATAAACAGATTTTTCTGGATATTATTGATAATGGCCCAGGGGTTCCAGAGGCTGTTCAGGCCCATTTATTTGAGCCGTTTCATTCTGCTCGTCAGGGAGGAACAGGCTTGGGATTGTACTTAGCGAGAGAACTCTGTCAGGCTAACCGAGCACGTTTGAACTATCTTCACGATACGTCTAATACAGGTTTTTTTCGTATTAGCCTTCCGGGAGAATGGTAGGAAATGATTAAAGAATGAATAGACAAGCATTAGTTATTGATGATGAGCCCGATATTCTTGAGTTATTAACCATGACATTGTCTGGCATGTCTATCGATTGCGTCACAGCAGAAAACGTAGCTCAAGCGACACAAGCATTAAAACAACAGTCATTTGATTTGTGTTTTACGGATATGCGTTTGCCGGACGGCAATGGTTTGGATATTGTTCGTCTGATTCAGAAATCTTATCCTAACTGTCCAGTGGCCGTGATTACCGCCCACGGTAATGTTGACCTGGCTGTTGAAGCACTGAAGTCGGGTGCTTTTGATTTTGTTTCAAAACCTCTCAAACTCAAAGTGCTACGTGATCTCGTCAATTCGGCATTAAATTTATCTCCTTTAAAAACAGAAAATAAAGAACGCCGTTCCAGAGATAAATTACTTGGTGATACCGATGTCATACGTTCGTTAAGAAGTAAGATCAGTAAATTGGCTCGTAGTCAGGCCCCGGTGTATATCACCGGTGAGTCAGGAACTGGCAAAGAACTGGTAGCACGTCTTATTCATGAACTAGGCAGTCGCTCGTCGCAAAGTTTTGTGCCTATAAATTGTGGCGCTATTCCAGCTGAATTAGTAGAAAGTGAATTCTTCGGGCATAAAAAGGGAGCTTTCACGGGGGCTGTCTCAGATAAGCAAGGACTGTTTCAGGCTGCCAATGGTGGCACCTTGTTTTTAGATGAAGTGGCCGACTTACCACTGATGATGCAGGTGAAGTTGCTTAGAGCGATTCAGGAAAAAGCCATACGACCAGTCGGTGGCAACGAAGAAATGAGTGTTGATGTACGCATTTTATCTGCAACACATAAAAACCTAGCGGAATGTGTCAAACAAGGGCATTTCCGGGAGGATTTGTTTTATCGTCTCAATGTCATTGAGCTGTCTGTCCCTCCCTTGCGTCAGCGACAGGCAGATATACCCATGTTGGTTGATCATATTCTGAGTCAGCTTGCGACCAAAAATGGTGAGAACAAACCAGGTATAGAGACGGCTGCAATTGAAGCACTTTGCGCCTATGCTTTCCCGGGTAACGTCCGTGAGCTTGAAAATATCCTAGAGCGAGCGATGACCTGGTCTGAAGGAAATCTCATTCAAAAAGATGATTTAATGCTACCTGCCACAACCGGGGCCGACAGTGCCGTGTTCAATGTTGATCTGCCACAGTTAAGTGGAGAGACGGATCTTGAATCGCATCTTGAAGATCAGGAGCGGCAGCTTATCGTGGATGCACTGGAATCAACCCGGTGGAATAAGACTGCCGCCGCCAAAAAGCTGGGTATCAGTTTTCGCTCGTTGCGTTACAAACTCAAAAAACTGGCTTTGGAGGAATAGTCACTCTGCATCATCAACCAAGGCAGTGAGTGTCGAGATTTTATCCTGACCAATATAGAGTGATTTTGCTTGTGCTGATAATTTTATACTGAGGTGACATAGGCCATTATCAGCCTGGTTCATCGCGGCTTGAACTACATGTCCAGCTACATCGCCAGCTTCATCAATGACTTCGGTATTGGGCTCAGGAAGATGTGATGTTGTTATTTCAGCTAAAAATAAGCGGCGACTGGGTTTTCCCAGATAGTGCAGTCGAGCCACCACTTCCTGACCTGGATAACAGCCTTTTTTGAAACTGACACCACCGATGACATCCAAATTGAGTTGCTGAGGAGTAAATTGTTCTTTAGTTAAAAGACTGACCTTGGGTAAGCCTGATGTAATATCAGCACTTTGCCATAGGTTCTCTGAACCGATACGACTGTTTTCGATGATACTTTTATCAACTGGCGTGATAACTAAATATCGATGCAAATCGCCCGGCAGATATATACTCAACTGTCCATCATGCTCACTAGCTGACCAGAATGTACTCGCTTGATCTTTAAGCGGAGCTTCACTGATATATCCCATTGTATTGAGTTCAGCGCTCACAGAAATATCTACCTTGCTACGCAGCTTAAACATCGTCAATCGTTGAGCAATGCTATCAGCTAGATCTGTGGCTGTGATTAGCAGAAAATCTTTTTCACGCTTAACAACGTAGAACAGGCTTAATAAGCGACCTTTTGGGTTACAAAAACCACTTAGCTGAGCAGTATTGTTCGTTAATGTGCGGATATCATTCGTCAGTAGATTCTGTAAAAAACTGTCTGCTTCTTCCCCCGAGACTTGAATGACAGAGAGCGAGGGCAAGGCCATTGCTACGGGCGATGTATCATGACTAACTTCGGACAAATAATTGACGCTGGGTGTGGATTGAGAAAGAGTCTGAAAATTCATAGATATATTGCGATTTATTGTGAACAGACTTTATTCTAACTGTATAAGCGATGCTAAAACAGGGATGAAAATAAAGGGCATTCAAGGATGAAGGTTGAGATCAGTCAATCACAGTATGAGTTTAGATATATGGCATGGCTGCATGTCGTTGTCATCAGTTTACTGCTGCTTAACAAAGCAAGCATGGGGCCTCTGCTGACGGATGTGTTAATTAGTTTTGTTTGTGTGGGATTTGTCATCTGGTTACGCCGCTACAAGAGAGTGTCTGGAAAAGCGTCTGTGACTGGAATCAGCATGAGCAAGGATAGACAATGGTTTCTAAACTATAACGATGGCTCTGTGTCAGGGCCTTATACACTGAAATCGAGCACTCAATTACCTTATGTTTTATTCATCTATTTAAATCCATCTAGGCATGGACGAGGTCATACGCTGATGATTCCGATAGATGCCGTAGAAAAAAATGATTGGAGAAAACTCAGAGCTGAGCTTCGTCATCCTGATTCTTGGGAGCAATAATCGTTTCAGTAGCCGAGTGCGTGTTATCGGTCTCTGGATAATCCAGAATGTAATGAAGGCCTCGGCTTTCTTTTCGACGCAAAGCTGATTCAATGATGAGTTCAGCTACATCAGCGAGGTTTCTCAGCTCCAGTAAATCTGCACTGATATGGTGTTTAGTATAAAAATCACGAATTTCAGCTTGCAGGACTTGCAAGCGCTGCTTTGCTCTGAGTAAACGATCGGTCTTGCGAACTATGCCGACATAGTTCCACATACACCGTCGTAACTCATCCCAGTTATGACTAATCGCAACAGCCTCTTTTGCTGGATGTACTTGACTGGCATCCCATTGAGGCACGATGGCAGAGGTGACCAGTGGTAGCTGTTTTTTTATATCTTCAGCGGCTGATTTTGCGAATACCAGACATTCTAGTAACGAATTACTGGCCATCCGGTTGGCACCATGTAACCCGGTATGGGCTGTTTCCCCAATGGCATACAAGCCGGGCACATCAGTTCTGCCATTTAAGTCAGTCATAATGCCGCCGCACGTGTAATGTGCCGCGGGTACCACAGGAATGGGTTGTTTGGTGATATCTATACCAAATTCTAAACAACGTTGATAAATGGTAGGAAAGTGTTCTTTGATGAATGAAGCGGGTTTATGGGAGATATCAAGATATACACAATCATGTCCTGTGCGTTTCATTTCGTGATCAATAGCTCTGGCAACAACATCCCTTGGCGCGAGTTCAGCTTGAGGATGAAATCGTTCCATGAATTGTTCACCATTCGCTAATACCAACTTGGCGCCTTCACCACGTAATGCCTCACTGATCAAAAATGATTTTGCTTGGGGGTGGAACAGGCATGTTGGATGGAACTGAATAAATTCCATATTGGCAATACGGCAACCCGCACGCCAGCCCATGGCTATGCCATCACCAGTCGAGACATCAGGGTTACTGGTGTAAAGATAGACTTTTCCTGCACCACCTGTTGCCAGCACAGTAATGGGCGCCAACAGTGTCTTGGCTTCATCTTTTTGGATATCAAGTACATAGCAACCGAGGATACGGTTATCTTTTTCACCAAGCTGTTTACTACTACTGATGAGATCGATGCCGATATGGTAAGGCAGCATTTTGATATTAGGATGTGCTTTAGCCTTATCGAGCAAAGTTGTTTCAACTTCTCTTCCAGTGGCATCAGCTGAATGAATAATACGTCGATGACTGTGTCCACCTTCCTGTGTAAGGTGATAAGTTTCTGAGGTGATGCCATCGCGAGTAAATGTCACTCCCTGATTGATAAGCCACTCAATATTTTCGCGGGCATGCTCGACGGTAAAGCGGACTGACTTTTCATTGCATAGTCCCGCACCTGCCCGCAAAGTATCATCAATATGTGACTGGATAGAGTCGGTTTTATCAAGGACCACAGAGATGCCACCCTGAGCATACAAAGAGGCGCCTTCTTCAAGTTGACCCTTTGATATTACAGCGACTTTGACATCGTTTGCCATATGTAAAGCAAGGGTCAGTCCGGCGGTGCCACTGCCAATGATTAAAATATCGTAATGATGCGTTGTGGTCATAAATCTCTATACAGGTACAATAAGAAAGTTTATTTTGCACTGAATGTGGAACAAAGTTAAATCGACATGGTCAATCAAGCTGGATTAATTGAAGCAGTGAACGTGTCGACTCAAGCCGGATGATAGGATGAATGTGGATCAAGAGCTAGTACGGCGCGTACAAGCAGGTGATAAAAAGGCGTTTGACTTGCTGATAATGAAGTATCAGCAAAGAATCATTCACGTCATTACAGGGTTTGTTCATGATCCTGTTGAAGCGATGGATGTTGCGCAAGAAGCCTTTATTAAAGCATACCGTGCTTTACCCGGCTTCAGAGGCGATAGTGCCTTCTATACATGGTTATATCGTATTGCAATCAATACATCAAAAAACTATCTGACCGCTGCCTCCAGAAGGCCACCAGTTAGTGATGTTGACGCTATGGATGCAACTATTTACTACGATGCGCCCGAATTGAAGGAATTTGAGACGCCTGAAAGTAGTCTGATGAGTGATGACTTACAACAAGCAATTCATGATGCGATTCAGGAATTGCCTGAAGATACGGCAACGGCAATCAAACTGCGGGAGTTTGAAGGTCTGAGCTATGAGGAAATTGCACAGGCAATGGATTGTCCAATTGGGACCGTACGGTCGCGTATTTTTCGCGCCAGAGAGGCAATAGATAAACAGGTCAAAGCAGTAATGGGTGGAGAGGAACTATGACAATCAAGCAACAAGAACTATTGTCAGCGTTTGTTGATGGCGAACTTAATGAGCAAGAGCTTGATGAGTTGTTGGCATTGATGAAAACAGATGACAGTGCCAAAGTGGATTACATGAGATATCAGTTCTCGAGTGATCTTCTACATGGCTATGTCACTGATCATAATCACGTTGATTTAACAGACAGAATACATCAGGCATTATCAGATGAGCCTGATTTGCATATCAATGCAACTGAAAAAACGAAAACAGCAAAAGTGTTTGCACTTCCTGATTGGTTTTGGCGACAAACAGCTGGCCTGGCTGCGGCTGCATCACTCGGTGCGCTAGCTGTAGTGGGGTTAATGTCACAACCTCAGACCGTGATGCCTACCACTAATATGGCTCAATCTGAACCGTTGCAACAACAAACGACTGTTGCCGAAACAAATCGGTGGACAGTGGGAGAGACCGAAGTCGAAGACAGGTTGAACGACTACTTGGTCGATCACAATGAATATGCCGGTGCATCAGGCTTATTCTCATACGCAAGAGTTGTGTCGTACGGTGAGGAGTAAACTCTAATGCGCGTCATGCTCCACCTGTTAGTTGTCACATTTTTATCATTTTCTGCTCTGGCGCATGCTGATGCTCCGCGAGCAATGCAGATCCTTGAAAAAATGACTTCCGCGGCAAAAACATTGACCTACGAAGGGGTATTTAACTATCAGTCTGGCAGAAACTTACAGTCAATACGTATTTTCCATCGGTCAGATGACAATGGTGAGCTCGAAAGAATGATTTCTCTGAATGGTGCTGCCAGAGAAGTTATTCGTAGTAACGATATGGTGACGTGCATCAGTCCCGATGGTAAACAAATCAATGTTAGTCGTCGTCCACTGAGTGGAGGGTTTCCAAGTGACTTACCTCGACGTTTCAGCTCTGCAGCACCGTATTATGAAGTTGAAATGGGTGGAAAAAAACGCGTTGCTGGTAAAGATGCCTATCAGTTATTGATTACGCCTAATGATAATTATCGTTATGGCTATCGCTTGTGGGTTGATGTTGAAACATACCTTCTTCTAAAGTCAGAACTTATAGCTCAAGATGGTGATGTGCTGGAAACATTTTCTTTTTCATCAGTTAGCACAGGCGAACCTATTCCAGATTATAAGTTCGAGTCACTACTAGCTGAAGATGACATGGTCTGGCACAAGACAGAACCTCAAGAACCTATCGACATTGAAGAACACCACCATGAACTGGCATGGCAGGTGAATTGGTTGCCTGACGGATTCGCTTTAGTTGCTTTACAGAACCGCCTAAGATCCAGTAATGGGGCCGATGTTGAACAACGTGTTTACAGTGATGGCCTAAGCTCAGTGTCTGTTTTTATTGAGAAAATTCGTGCCAAACACAATCATCTGCATGGTGCTTCGCACGTGGGTGGTATTAATGCTTTTGGCACAATCATGAATGCACATTTCGTCACCGTAGTGGGTGAGGTACCTGCCGTTACTGTTGAAAAGATCGGGAGTGCTATCGCCTTCAGTCAGGCCGAACAGGAATGATTGAACAAAAAGCGACCGTAGCCAGTAGAAGTGGTGAACAAGTCTGGGTAGAAGCCGAACGCCAGTCAACTTGCGGTCAATGCCAGGCACGTAAAGGCTGTGGTACTGGCTTGTTATCCAAGCATGTCGGCAAAAAATTTTCTCGTATAGCGGTTAAGGACGATGGTGAGTTGAGAGTGGGTCAACAGGTGACCGTTTCAATTCCTGAAGAAGCCTTGTTAACAGGGGCTTTCATGATGTACATGTTGCCGCTTATTCTCCTATTTACCATCGCAATTACCGTGCGTTTAATGGGGGGTGGGGAACTGCTGCAAATTGTGTCTGGTCTATTAGGTCTGATTACTGGCTTTGTATGGGTTAAGCACCGTATGAGTCATCATGATGCCGGTATCAATGTCAAACCAAATGAGGACTTCAAATGAGAGTAAACAAAAATTGGACGGCGTTAGCAATGCTAATGACTTGGCTAATGCTGAGTGTTAGTGTTCAGGCTCGGTCACTACCAGAATTTACCGAACTCGTTGCCGACAATGGTGATGCTGTTGTAAACATCCGAACTCATAACAAAACAGAGCAAACTCCCACTTCAATGCTACCACGTGGTTTGGAGTTACCTGAAGGTTCAGGGATGGATGAGTTCTTCAAAAAGTTTTTTGGTGAACAGGGCGGCTCACCAATGCCGAGAGAAAGTGAATCTCTAGGTTCTGGTTTTGTTTTGTCTTCTGATGGTTACATTCTGACTAATCATCATGTTATCAAAGATGCTGATGAAATCATCGTCCGTTTCAGTGATAGAACTGAATTAGAGGCAAAAGTATTAGGTAGCGATGCACGCAGTGATGTTGCCTTAATCAAAGTCGATGCCAAAAACTTAAAAGCCGTCAAACTCGGTGACTCAGATGATTTGAAAGTGGGAGAGTGGGTGTTAGCGATTGGCTCACCTTTCGGCTTTGACTACTCTGCAACCGCTGGCATTATCAGCGCCTTAGGCCGTAGTTTACCTAGCGATAGTTATGTACCCTTCATTCAAACAGATGTGGCTATTAATCCCGGTAACTCAGGTGGCCCACTATTTAATCTGGACGGCGAAGTGATTGGTATCAACTCACAAATTTATAGCCGTACCGGTGGTTTTATGGGGGTATCGTTTGCTATCCCAATTGGTACCGTCATGAATGTGGTGGATCAGATTAAATCACAAGGCTATGTCAGCCGTGGCTGGTTAGGTGTCGTTATTCAAGATGTAACGCGTGAACTCGCCGAATCGTTTGGTTTATCTAAACCAAGCGGTGCACTTATATCTCGTGTCGTCGACGACAGCCCAGCAGCACGAGCAGGCTTTAAAGCAGGTGACGTGATTCTTGATTTTGATGGTAAAGAAGTAGAGACCTCTTCTGATTTACCACCAATCGTTGGTAGAACTAAAGTAGGTAAAGAAGTAGACGTTGAGGTGATGCGTAATAATAAGCACGAAACACTCAAAGTCACCATCGAAGAACTACCAAAAGATGAAGACCTTACCAACAATAGTTCAAAACCTGGCCGGTTTGTCGATTCACGTTTATCAATGGAAGTTGCTGATATCACACCGGAGCAACGTAAACAGTTTGACGTAGCAAAAGGTGGTGTCATGGTCATGAAGGTTGAACAAGGACCCGCAATCAAAGCTGGTATTAGACCTGGTGATATTCTTCTGAGTATCAACAACACTGATATCCAGGATCCTCATCAATTTATTGAGGTGGCAAAAAAACTGCCTGCTAATAAACCGATTCCTGTGTTAGTACAACGCGGTGGTTCAGCACAATTCCTGGCGTTAGAAATTAAAGAGTAACTTCTCTTTAAATCAAACTAAAAAAGCCGTTGATGTATATCAACGGCTTTTTTTTACCTTCGATGTCAGTTAAATAACGACTTATCTGCTATTATTCATAATACGAACAATTGTTATTAAGATTTTAAAGGTAACGTCAAATCATGCCACCTAGAGTGCTTATAGTTGAGGATGACATCACATTAAACCAACAATTACAGCAGCTTCTTGTGAATGCTGGTTTTGATACGGTGGTAGCACATGATGGTAATGATGGTCTGACAAAATCTATTAGTTTGTCGTTGGATTTAATTTTATTGGATGTGTCTTTGCCAGAAAAAGATGGCTACCAAATTTTAAAAACAATCAGGCAAACACGTGTTACGCCAGTGATTATGCTAACTGCACATGGTGCAGAGGAAGAACGTATTCTTGGATTAAAAAGTGGTGCAGATGATTATTTGTCAAAACCATTTAATTTCACCGAGTTGATATTAAGGATAGAAGCGATTCTCAGGCGTTTAGCACCACAAATCAATGACGATGATCATCATTATCTCAGCAGACACGGTATTGAGTTAAATAAACACAAACAAACCGTTTCGTTTGCGGGCCAAACCATTCCATTTACCCCTATACAGTTCAAACTTTTGTGGACACTGATGCAGAATCCCAAACAAACGCTCAGCAAACCACAACTATATCGTCTCGTATTGGAAAAAGAGTTTAGTCGTTATGACAGAAGTCTTGATATGCATATGAGCCGGGTTAGGCGGAAGTTAGTCTCGGCGGGACTACCCGCTGATCACCTACAAACCGTGCATGGGACAGGATATATTTTATTATGAAGCGTCGCTTACTATGGAAGTTAGTCGCAACCATAGTCATTGGCACTATTTTACTTTTTTGGCTGATACATATTTTGCTACTGCACACAGAGCAACATATGAGTTTCATTGATCAGCGTTACCAGTCTGAATTGAAAGCGTATGCCAAATTGGCGGAGAAATATCATGAAAACGGTGATATTCAATCGCTAAATGAGTGGGTAAAGCATCTTCAAGAAAAAGAAAATACCTGGGTAGCTGTTGTTTCTTCCAATGTTGCACCAGTAGGAAATAGCTATATATCAGAACAATACCAGGAGAGATTTGCTCTTGGTCGTGACATCAGCTGGAAAATACATCTCTATTTCAAAGAAAACCCGACAATGGATTTGCCTTTTTCTGACGGTAAAACACATTTTCTCATCACCTTACCGGATCGAATGCGGCCAGGAGCATACTGGTTTCAGACTAGCTTGCTGTTACAGATCGCCTTGCCTTTATTGTTGATGACCTTAATTAGCTTGATTATCTATCGCCATGTCATGTCACCACTTACTCAACTGGAAAAAGCAACAAGGCAATTTAGTGATGGTAATTTCAATGTGCGTGTCGGGAAAACTTTGGCAAAACGTCAAGACGAAATTACCGCCTTGGGTGACACCTTTGATGGGATGGCAGAGCGAATAGGTCACTTAATTCAAACACAGCGTCACCTCATTTCTGATCTCTCTCATGAACTTAGAACCCCGCTAGCACGAGTGGAATTAGCATTAAGCTGGGCTGAAAATCAGGATCTTGATCCGAAATTGATAGAACGAATTCGATATGAAAGTCAGCAAATGCGTGTATTGGTTGAGGATACACTCACTTTGGCGTGGCTTGATAACGAATGTCCCGATTTACGTCAAGAAACATTAGACTTAACTGATTTGATCGATAGTATCATTGAGGATGCGAGGTTTGAGTTTCCCAAATGCGAAATCAAGGCGACGATGCCAGAGCACGCGATTATTGAAAACAGCAGTGCGCGTGCTATAGGACACGCCTTTGAAAATATTCTCAGGAATGCACTAGCACATACCCCCGATGGCCAAACCGTCAAAGTCATCGTTGAGAAAGTGGCAGATCAATACCAAATCTATATTGATGACTTCGGCCCAGGTATAGCACCACACCATTTAACCAATATCTTTAAACCTTTTTTCAGGCTGGCTCATTCTGGGCGTCAGCTTCATCGTGGATTTGGTGTGGGTTTGAGCCTGGCTAAACGCCATATTGAAGTGTGTGGAGGACAACTGAGCGCTGAGAACTTAGTGACGGGTGGTTTAAGAATGAACATGGTCCTACCTGCAAGTTAGGGGTGAAATGTAACAATTGTAAATTTCATATTCATCATCTCGCTTAATCATTAGAATGCGATCTTGTTTTATTTGATAATGATTATTATTAACGAGGTGGTTGTGAGTAAAAGCTTAAACCCAATTAGTCATCGGACTGTACTTTCTGTCGCGCTTTTCGCCGCGATGTTTTCACAGGCTGCAATAGCTGAAGAAATAATCTTGGACACTGTTGAGGTGACTGGTAACACGATTACTCCTGAACTTAACAGCGTGACCGCTGAACAAATTGAAAAAGTTCAGGCGAATGATTTGGAAGATTTATTCAGTCAATCACCAGAAATATCTGTCGGTGGTGGTGTCGATATCGCTCAGAAACTCTATGTGCGAGGTATTGAAGACCAATTGCTGAGCATCAGTATTGATGGCGCTGTTCAGGCAACACGTTTATTTCACCATGCTGGGCGCATCAGTATTGAGCCAGAACTTCTTAAACGTGTTGAAGTGAATGCCGGCTCAGGTAATGCGCTATCAGGTGCTGGAGCACTTGGTGGTTCAGTCAAATTTGTTACTAAAGATCCTGAAGATATGCTGAAGCCGGGCGAGCAATTTGGTGGCTTGGTCAAAGGCATGTTCTCCAGCAATACAGATTCGTTTAAAACAAATACCACACTGTTTGGTCGTCTGACTGATGACTGGAGTGCTATGGTTTCTGCGACCAACTACAACGCTGATGCCTATGAGGATGGTAATGGCGATGAAGTTGAAGGCAGCAAATTCGACCAGGACTTTCTTTTTGCCAAAGTTGTTGGTCACCTGACTGATAGTCAGACAGTTCGTCTGAGTTATCAGAAACGTACCGATGATGGTGAAAGACCATTCAGACCGCAATGGCCTGTTCTTTCCTGGAATCCACTAGCTCCTCTAGAGCTGGAACGCGAAACCGTCACGTTCAATTATGAATTGAACCCTATTGATAACCCATATCTTGATTTGGGCCTTACTGTGTATAACATCGAGTCAGAACTGAAGCGAACTGGTGAACGAGATCCTTACATCGGGACAGGTGAAAGCAAAGGTCTCGATTTGAGAAATACTTCGATCTTCGGGATGCACAAAGTGACTTACGGTATTGATTACCGTGAGGATGAAACTTACGCAGGGCCTCCGAGTGACGAGCGTGCACTGAAGGAAAATGTAAAAGTTAAAGGTGTTTATATTCAGGATGATATTCAAATCACCGATGCGCTACTTTTAAGTGCGGGTCTGAGATACGATGACTATGAACTGAATGATGCTGATAATCAAAAGTTTGAGGAAGATGAAGTCAGTCATAACATTGGTATTAACTATCACTTTACTGATAACTGGAGTGCTTTCGCCTCTTATTCGGAAGCTTTCAAAGGACCTACATCTCAGGATGCTTATAAGCTATTCGGTAGCTATGATGCAGACCTAAAACCAGAAGATGCCGACAATACTGAATTTGGTGTCGCCTATGAATCAAGAACTTGGTTTGGATCTGCCAAAGTTTATCGTTCAAACATTGATGACATCATCGCTGATCGCGTTGGTGGAGGAGCGGCGGCTGGAACAATCTTCGAAAATGTGGGCGATCTGGAATCAGATGGTTATGTACTGGAGATTGGTCGTCGTTGGGAAAAATTGATGGGTCGCTTGAGTTATCACCATAATGATATCGAAATTGCTGGCCAGGATGCGGGAGGCTACTCAACAAATGGACAAGCTAACACCATTGGTGACAGTTTGGTTGCTACCCTAGATTATCAGATGAATTCTACCTGGACATTCGGCTGGAATGCACAGTTTGTGAAAAGAGAAGACAATGTTGATTTGTATGCACCTGTCTGGTTACCAGAGGGCACTAAAATAGATAAGCCAGGCTATGCCATACACGATTTTTATGCACAGTGGCGTCCTTCTAGTACAGAAGATGTCGCAATCACACTGACTGTTCGAAATGTCTTTGATAAATATTATCTAGATCATGCCAGCGTAGCTGATATTGCAGATGTGAATGATGGCGTCAGTGGTTTCGCAGAACCTGGTCGTGATGTTCGCCTGAGCGTTGCTTGGCAGTTCTAATTTCCCCAACCGTCTGAATACTCTCAGACTTTGCTATGAGCCAGATAATGTATGTTATCTGGCTTTTTTTTTGCCTGATGATTCATGACATATGAATTTTGTTGCCATTCTTCTGTTTTTAAAAAAGATACTTTAGCGATGTTTAATTCATTTTTTTTGGGCGATATCGGATAAATAAGAGGATAGCGAGTAAAAATGTCAGCCATTCTGAGAGTGGTAAAGCAATAAGAAATTCAGGCTCTGGAAGTAACCAAGACAAAACGAGTAACAATGCAATAGGCAAGAATAACCCTCTCGATAACGCGATGGCCATAGAGGGAATCGGTTGCTGGATGGCCGTTAAATAAATAGAAAGAATCACATTAACACCATTTATCAAAAATAACGGCCACAATAGAGAAATAAAGTGTTTGGATAATTGCATCGTGTGTTCGGCTGTTTTATCCAGAAACAGGCTGCTGATGTGTTCTGGGAAATAGAGCAAGCACAGTGTCACACTGATACTGATGCAAAGAATACCGATGATGGCTGTTAGCATAAACTGACTGATTCGCTGGGTATTTCGGGCCCCATGATTTTGACTGACCACCAAATGTAATGCATCAGATATGCCGTAATACAGCATCAGACTGATAAAGATCAGGTAATTAATGACGGCAAAAGCCGCGATACCCTCAACATCAAGCCGACTGACTAAAATCCAGTTCAATACCAGGATGACCAATCCCCCAGAGATTTCATTGATAAACTCTGATCTGCCATTAAACATTACGGGTTTTATTTCTGATTTATTATGTTGGATGAATGAAAAAGTTAACTTTTTCTGAGATCGTAAAAAATAACGACTTAACATAATCAGTTGTATGGTTTGTGCAATGGCTGTTGCAGCGGCAGCGCCTTTTAGTCCCCATTCGAATACGATAATAAACACAGCATCCAGAATAATATTAATGATGGCGCCGCTGATTAATGCAACTGAAGCGAGTGTTTGAGCATTATCCTGACGAATAAAGTAATACATCACCATCGTAGAAATCTGAATAAGCAATACAGCACTGATGATCAGAAAATAAGGCCTGATTAACGTTAGTATGGAGGTGGGCGTGCCGAGAAAAAGCAATATAGCGTCAGTGAATAACCAGGAAAAAAGCAGAAAACCAAGTCCAATAACGACAATAATAAGCAGGCACTGGCTAAAGACATCGGATGCTGATTGAAAACGTTTCTGACCAATATAATAGCCCGCTCGAACGGCTCCTCCAATGGAAAACATTAAAGCCAGTCCAAATATCAAAGACAGATAGGGAATCAGTAAATTGATGGCTGCGAGCCCCTGAGCACTGACAAATTGGCCGACAAAAATACCATCTACGATACTGGCCGTAGTGATGGCTAATAAGCCCAAAATGGAGGGGATGGCATAGCTTAAGAAGGTTTTTATGATGGGACCCGTCAGGACCGATTTATCCATGGTAATTATTGTCCACAAAAGTACTGTATTGCTATTGAGATGATCTGACTCAGAAGTCTTCTCAGCCATGAGCGAAGACAGAGTGTCAGACTGGTATTCAGAAGTCACGTTTTTATCTAAGGCGTGTCGAGATTATCGTTTTGTCATAGTGAAATGCGTATAATGTGGGATCATTTGCTGAGCGCGTGACTCAAAGGCCTATATCATCTGCCAGCGGGAACAATGCATGTCATGCAAAATCTATGTTAACTGTTCGGAATGGCCACCGACGTCACTAATGAAAATGTAACTAAATGAACAATATACGTAACTTTTCTATCATCGCACATATCGATCATGGTAAATCCACCATTGCTGATCGGTTTATTCAAATTTGTGGTGGTCTGACTGACCGGGAAATGTCCCAGCAAGTGCTAGATTCTATGGATATTGAGCGCGAACGTGGTATTACCATCAAAGCGCAAAGCGTATCACTGGAATACAAAGCACGCGATGGGGAAACTTATCAGCTGAATTTCATCGATACACCCGGACACGTCGACTTTTCTTATGAAGTATCCCGCTCTCTTGCTGCTTGTGAAGGGGCATTATTAGTCGTTGATGCGGCGCAGGGTGTGGAAGCACAAAGTGTGGCGAACTGCTACACCGCCATTGATTTAGGCTTAGAAGTATTGCCAGTTCTGAATAAAATTGATTTACCTTCGGCAGAACCGGAACGTGTTGCCCAAGAAATTGAAGACATTATCGGCGTCGATGCTATGGATGCTGTACGTTGTAGTGCCAAAACTGGTATTGGTATTGAAGACGTACTGGAAGAGCTGGTGGCAAAAGTCCCTGCGCCAAAAGGTAATCCAGACGCACCTCTTAAAGCCCTCATTATTGATTCCTGGTTTGACAGCTACGTGGGTGTTATTTCATTGGTACGTATTGTCGATGGCTCACTTAAGCACAAAGATAAAATAAAAGTCATGTCGACAGGGCAGGAATATCAAGTCGATCAAGTAGGTACTTTCACACCTAAACGCACACCATGTAACGTGCTGGATTGTGGTGACGTGGGTTACGTCATTTCAGGGGTCAAGGAAATTGATGGGGCACCGGTAGGTGACACCTTAACGCACGCACACCATGGTGCAGATAAAATGCTGCCCGGTTTCAAAGAAGTAACCCCACAAGTCTATGCCGGTATTTTCCCTGTCAGCAGTGATGATTACGAAAACTTCCGTGAAGCCTTGTCGAAATTACGCCTAAATGATGCTTCATTATTTTATGAACCTGAAAGCTCACAAGCCTTAGGATTTGGTTTCCGTTGTGGTTTCCTGGGGCTGTTGCATATGGAAATCATTCAGGAACGATTGGAACGTGAATACGATCTTGATCTGATCACAACAGCGCCGACCGTTGTGTTTGAAGTTCTCAAGAAAAATGGCGAAGTCGAACGGGTTGAAAATCCATCATCGCTACCTGATGTTGGCACCATTGAAGAAATACGTGAACCTATCGTCAGAGCGGATATTCTGGTGCCACAAGACCATTTAGGCGCTGTGATTACCTTATGCGTTGAAAAACGTGGTGTGCAGAAGAATATGCAGTATATGGGAAAACAGGTTGCGTTAACCTATGAACTTCCTATGAATGAAGTGGTCATTGATTTCTTCGACCGTGTGAAGTCTGTCAGCCGTGGCTATGCCTCGCTTGACTATCACTTTGTTCGGTTCGAGCCAGCCAATCTGGTGAAATTAGATATTATGATTAATGGTGAACGAGTCGATGCCTTATCGCTCATCGTGCACAAGGATAGCAGTGTGAGTCGCGGGAGACTGCTAGTCGAAAAAATGAAAGAGCTGATACCGCGTCAAATGTTTGATATTGCTATTCAAGCGGCTATTGGCGGACATATTATTGCTCGTTCTACCGTCAAAGCGATGCGTAAAAATGTATTAGCTAAATGTTACGGCGGTGACGTTTCTCGTAAACGTAAATTGCTGGAAAAACAAAAAGCAGGTAAAAAACGGATGAAGTCTGTTGGTAAGGTGGATGTGCCACAAGAAGCCTTCCTCGCCGTATTACAACTGTCAAAGAATTCATAAAAGGTAGGAAGGAGCGTTATACAGTGAGTTTTCCCGCAATCATGGTGTTACTGGTAGCCGTCACCGGCTTGATTTGGTTAATCGACAAGCTGTTTTGGGCACCAGGTCGTGATAACGATGCAAAAGAACCTGTCGTGGTTGAATATGCACGCTCATTTTTTCCTATCATTCTTTTGGTGTTAGTGATTCGCTCCTTTATCGCTGAACCTTTCCGTATCCCATCGTCATCAATGGTACCTACGCTGCACATTGGTGATTTTATTCTGGTGAATAAATTCTCATATGGCATCCGTTTACCGGTCCTCAACACAAAAATATTAGAGACAGGCGAGCCTGAACGAGGTGATGTGGTAGTTTTTCGTTACCCGGTGAAGAAGAATAAAAGTGACCCTGATATTGACTATATCAAACGTGTGGTAGGCCTTCCCGGAGATAAAGTCGGTTATTTCAATAAAACGATTTATATTAACGGCGAACCGGTTGCACAAGAGCCACAAGAAAAACCTGAAAGCATGATTAATATTTCAGCTCCAGGCTCTGAGTTACGTTCTGAACAGCTCGGTGAACATAATCATCTAATCGTGGTTGAACCGGGTGTTAAACGTGTGGAAGGTGAAACCGTGGTGCCTGAAGGACACTATTTTGTTATGGGGGATAACCGTGATAACAGTAATGATAGTCGTTACTGGGGAACCGTCCCTGAAGAAAATTTGGTCGGTAAGGCCTTTTTAGTTTGGATGAGTTGGGACTGGAATGAGGGCGGCATTGTCTGGAATCGTTTAGGTCAGTCTATTGAATAAGGAGATTGTGATGAAACACCAGCGAGGTATGACATTAATTGGCTGGGTCATTGTGTTGGCCTTGATTGCTTTTTTTGTGACATTAGCGATTCGTTTGGTGCCGATGTATCAGGAGTATTACGGTGTCGTCCAGATCATGGAAGATATGAAGACAGAACTACGTAATAACAATCTCTCGAAAAATGAAGTACAGACACTGCTTTCTAAGCGCTTTAATATCGGCTATATCAGTAGTGTCGAACGCGATGATGTCGAAGTTTTCCGCGGTAAAAACACCGCCTACGTAACGAAAATCGTTATCGACTATGAAGTGCGAAAACCGTTTTTTGCTCAGATCGATCTGGTCGGGCATTTTCATAAAGAAATTGATGTAGAGCCACAGCTATAATGATAACCCAGCGGCAAAAAGCCCTGTGCAAACAGTTAAAAGTAGAATTTAAAGATACCGCATTTTTACAACAAGCCTTAACGCACCGCAGTGCGGATCCCAAAAATAATGAGCGTCTTGAATATCTCGGTGATGCTATTTTGAGTTTTGTGATTGCGGAAGAGTTATTCAACCGTTTCCCTCAAGTTAAGGAAGGAAAATTAAGCCGTCTACGGGCTTCTCTGGTCAAAGGTGAAACCTTAGCTGAGCTGGGGCGCGAGTTAAAGTTAGGGGATGTATTAATCCTCGGGCCAGGTGAACTAAAAAGTGGTGGTTTTCGTCGGGAATCAATTCTGGCTGATGCGGTAGAAGCTATTTTAGGTGCACTTTATCTTGATAGCGGTCTGACACCTGTCAAAGAGCTCATCTTAAGACTATTTGCCGAGCGAATAGCGTCTATTGATGTGACAGAAACGGTCAAGGATCCTAAAACGCGTTTGCAGGAATTATTACAAAGTCGTAAACAGCCTTTACCGCTATATAGTGTTAAAGAATTAAAAACAGACAAGAAACAGCCTGTCTTTGAAGCATCCTGCCAGGTTACCTTGCTGGACAAAGTGGTCGTTGCTCAAGGCAGTAGTCACCGAAAAGCTGAAAAAAAAGCCGCTGAACGTGCCTTAACTCTAATAGAGGGTAAATAATGAATACCACACCATTTCGTTCCGGTTACGTTGCCATTATTGGGCGTCCAAATGTGGGTAAGTCCACATTAATCAACCGTATTCTTGGTCAGAAATTATGTATTACTTCACGTCGCCCACAAACGACCCGCCACCGTATTCTAGGTATTAAAACCACAGACCAGGGCCAGTTTATCTACGTTGATACACCGGGTATGCACAGCGACGGTAAAAAAGCGATGAATCGTTATATGAACCGCGCTGCTGCCGCTTCAATTGACGATGTGGATGTGGTGCTGTTTGTTGTGGAAGGACTGAAATGGACGGAAGATGATCAGCGCGTCTTGAAACGTATTCAACAAGATGCACGCTCTCCAGTCATTTTAGTGTTAAATAAAGCCGATAAACTCTCAGACAAATCAGATTTATTACCACAGATACAATCACTTGCACCACAATATGATTTTGCGGCTGTTGTGCCTATTTCTGCACGGAAAGGTATGAATACAGATGTACTGGAGCAGGAAATTGCCAAGTTAATGCCTGAAGGCGAGATGATCTTTGATGAAGATCAATTAACCGATCGCAGTTCACGCTTTTTGGCGGGTGAAATCGTACGTGAAAAATTATTCCGTTATCTCGGTCAGGAATTACCTTATTCACTCACTGTAGAAATTGAACAGTTCGAGGAAGAAGAAGGCATGTATCGAATTGGTGCTGTTGTTTATGTTGAGCGAAGCGGTCAGAAGTCGATTGTGATTGGTAAAAAAGGCGAACAGCTCAAGCTTATCGGTCAGGATGCTCGGCTGGAAATGGAACAGCTATTCGGTTGTAAAGTGTTTTTACAGATATGGGTCAAAGTGCGTGAAGGCTGGTCAGATAATGAGCGCATGTTAAAGAACCTGGGTTATAACGACGACCTATAGGTAGCTTGTGGAGCTGACGTCTGCTTTTGTTCTGCACCATAGACCCTATCGTGAAACCAGTTCACTGGTCGATGTGTTAACGCAGGATTATGGGCGAGTGAGTCTGGTCGCTCGAGGTTTACGGCAAAAAAAGAAACGCAGCTCATCGATACAAATATTTCAACCGCTCTGGCTCAGCTGGTATGGCCAAGGTGATTTAGTGACATTGAGTCACATCGAAGTGGATGAACCCAGTTATCGTCTTGTTGGTAATGCCAGCCTCTGTGGCCTTTATATGAATGAGTTGCTCGTCAAGTTATTACCTCTTCATGAAGCGGAACCAGAGATTTATCTGGCTTACCGTCAGGCGCTGTCTTCACTCCAACAAAAAAGCAATGAACAGATTACCCTGCGATTATTTGAAAAAGCGCTGCTCAGCCATCTAGGCTATGGTCTGGCATTAACGGTGGATGTCGATTCTGGTCAGAATATTGAAGATGAAGGCATGTATATTTACCATCCAGATAGTGGTCCACGCCGTGTATTTGGTCAACAGCTTGAGAATACGGTATCTGGACGCAGCTTACGTCATCTTGATCAGGAAGCGGAATTTGATGATGTGAGCCTGAAAGAAATCAAACATATGATGCGGTCAGTGATAAATTATTACTTGGGCGGCCGTCCTTTACATAGTCGTCAGTTATTTGCTGGGCTTAATCAATTTACAACAAAAACAAACTGAGTTTGGAGATTCATGTCTATTTATCTAGGTGTCAACATCGATCACATCGCCACACTGCGTCAAGCTCGTGGAACACGTTATCCTGACCCCATTCAGGCAGCGATTGAAGCAGAGCAAGCAGGAGCGGACAGTATCACATTACATTTACGCGAAGATCGTCGACATATTCAGGAACGTGATGTGGCGATGTTGAGCGATATCTTGCAGACAAAAATGAATCTTGAGATGGCGGTCACTGAAGAAATGTTGGCGATGGCTGAAAAATATCGTCCTGCAGACTGTTGTTTAGTACCTGAGAAACGTGAGGAATTGACAACAGAAGGTGGTCTGGATGTGGCGGGGCAGTTGTCTCGAATGCAGCAAGCGTGTCAGCGCCTTGCGGCGGCCAATGTACGTGTCTCTTTATTTATCGATCCTGATTTGGCTCAAATAGAAGCGGCAGTGGCTTGCGGTGTACCAGTGGTAGAACTTCATACTGGCCGTTATGCTGATGCCGAAACCGATGCAGAGGCCGAAAGAGAGCTTGCCGTGATTGCTGATGCAGCAAAACAGGCTCATGAAAGGGGATTACAGGTGAATGCTGGCCATGGTCTGCATTACCACAATACTCAGAAAATTGCGGCGATACCGGAACTGGTGGAGTTAAATATTGGCCACGCGATTGTGGCGCGTTCGGTGTTTACTGGCTTTCAGGCAGCGGTTCGCGAGATGAAACAATTGATGCAGGACGCGCGCCGGGGATGATCATTGGCATTGGCACAGACCTTGTTCATATTCCGCGAATGCAAGACTTACTCGATAAACATGGTGATAAGTTTGCTGAAAGAATACTCAGTGCCCATGAGTTCAGCGAGTTTAAATTGCAACTTAAACCGGCTAATTTTTTAGCGAAACGATTTGCAGCAAAAGAAGCCGCCGCTAAAGCCATGGGGACAGGATTTCGGGATGGTTTAAGTTTGCGCCACATCAGCGTCAGAAATAATTCACTAGGTAAACCTGAGTTACAGTTCGAAAAAGTGGGACTGGAACTGAAAGAAAAAATGCATATTGATAAGGCGATGTTAAGCCTGAGTGACGATCATGAATATGCGATTGCTTATGTTGTGTTAATGGAAGCAAATTGATGAAATCTTACCCGACGATTGAAGCGTTTATTGGCCGCACGCCGCTTGTCAGATTACAGCGTATTCCCGGCGAGTCGAGTAATACCATTCTGGTGAAACTGGAAGGTAATAATCCAGCTGGCTCGGTTAAAGACCGACCTGTGGTGAGTATGATTCAACAAGCGCAGTTACGCGGTGATATCATGCCTGGCGACACCTTGATCGAAGCGACCAGTGGCAATACTGGTATTGCTTTGGCGATGGTGACGGCGATACTAGGGTATCGAATGATTCTGATTATGCCGGAAAACAGTAGTGCTGAACGTCGTGCTTCAATGAAAGCGTATGGTGCCGAACTTGTTCTGACAGATGGTATGGAGTCCGCAAGGGATCTGGCCTTACAAATGCAGAAAGAGGGCAAAGGCAAGGTGCTAAATCAATTTGGAAACTTTGATAATCCTCTGGCCCATTATGAATCTACGGGGCCTGAAATATGGGCTGATACCGAGGGCGAAGTTACCCACTTCGTGAGTTCAATGGGCACGACCGGCACAATTATGGGGACATCGCGTTATTTAAAAGAACAAAAACCAGCGATTCAAGTGGTGGGTGTGCAGCCGGCAGAGGGCGCCAGTATTCCGGGTATTCGCCGTTGGCCGCAGGCTTATTTACCTGAGATTTTCGAGCCAGAGCGCATTGATATAACAATAGATGTCACTCAAGATGAAGCTGAAAGCATGATGCGACGACTGGCCGCTGAAGAAGGTATTTTTGCCGGAGTGTCATCGGGTGGTGCATTAGCTGCAGCTATGAAGGTCTCTGAGCAGGTAGAAAATGCGGTGATTGTCAGTATCGTCTGTGATCGTGGCGATCGTTACATCTCAACAGGCGTTTTCCCTGCCTGATAATGAGCTATCTGACGCCAAAGTCAGTTTTCTTATGGCTATGTTTATGGTCATTCCCGGTATTCGCTATTAATACGATTCAAATTAGTAGTGAACATAGCTGGGCAGAAAAATTTGATGCGAAAGAGCTGAAGACCTATGTCCAACTTACTTCTGATGGTCTGAAGCTATCAGGGACCGCTGCTCAAATCACCTTAGCTGAACCACTGAATCAATTACGCAATGTGACATTTGAGTGTACAAAAGCAGCTTGGTTAACGGATGCCTTTCATTGTCAGTCAGGTAGTTTACAGTTTTCTCATCCTGAGCTGGGGCAGCAACAAATCCAATTTAGTCTCGATGTCAGTACCGAAGGTGAACAATATCATATCCAGCTAAAAAATCTGAGACTGGATGGTGGTACGGTAAGCCTTGATATTAGTCTTGATGAACAGCGTTGGGACGTGAATATTGATGCTCAGAATATTCCCTTATCAGCACTACAGAAATGGCTACCTCAATTTTTGGATAAACAATACATTGATGTGGTCAACAACTGGCAGCCTCAAGGTCAGATATCTGTTCAAGCACGTTTTGATGGAAACTTGCTGGGAGTATCGTCAGCCACCGCAAAGTGGCAATTCACTGATTTGGGTTTTAGTAATACGACGGCAAGTCAGGTGGCGGAAAATGTGACAATGCAAGGAGATGTCGCCTTAAATAATACGGACAATACCTGGGATATTGTTGCTGCATCTTCATTCACTGCAGGCCAGGTTTATAGTGATCCTGTCTTTGTCGATTTATCTACTTCTGCCATTGAGTTAAGCATTGAAGGCAAGTATGAATCAGGCTTAAATCACTGGACCTTAGCGGATATCAAGTTAACGCAACCAGAACAATTTACTTTAGAGGCCACTGCTGAAATAACAGATAATATGCCGACTAAGGTTGAAGCGAATGTGACTGTAAAAACGCTATCACCATTTTATTCAACATGGCTAAAGCCTTTTATGGTGGGCACTGCCGCAGCTGATTTACAATTGTCAGGTCAGGTTTCATCCTCAATAAGTTGGTCTGACAAGCAGCATCAGCTGAGTGCCACGTTGAATAACGTCAGTGTGGTGGATAGTGAGCAGCGTTACAAGGCGGATAAGCTGAATGGTGAACTGGTTTGGACCAATAGTGATAAGCCTTTAAATGGTTATTTATCCTGGCAGCAAGCCAAACTGTATGCTGTCGATATTGGTGCCGGCAGTCTGCATACGCAAACTGTGAAAAATGGCTTTAAGTTAGTAGAAGAAACGACGATTCCCGTATTGGATGGAGAGCTACAAATAAATCAGCTGAGTTTGCAGCAACAAGAAGATAAACAGATAACCTGGTCATTTGATGGCTTGTTGTTACCGATATCCATGGAGAGTTTAACGCAGGCACTGGACTGGCCGACAATGCATGGTAAGTTATCGGGCGTTATTCCTCATGTGCGATACCAATCTCAGCAATTAACTATCGATGGGGCATTACAAGTTAAAGTCTTCGATGGTACGACAGTCATTCGCGACTTGCGTTTGACGGATCCTCTTGGCGTATTACCACAACTGTATGCCAATATTGATATCACAGAGTTAGATTTAGCACTGTTAACCAAAACGTTTGATGTGGGAAAAATTACAGGTCGTGTGTCCGGAGCTGTTCATAACTTACGATTGTCTGATTGGAAACCGGTCCAGTTTGATGCCACATTAGAAACGTCTGAAGATAATCCGGGGAAACGTGTTATCAGTCAGCGTGCCGTAGATAATTTAACGCAGGTTGGCGGTGGTGCAACAGGCATGATATCCAGAAGTTTTTTACGTTTTTTTGATGACTTTTCTTACAAACGTTTAGGACTGTCTTGTTATTTACGAAATGATGTCTGTGAAATGGCTGGCATCGAAGATGCTGATCAGGGGTACTATATTGTGAAAGGTGGTGGCGGTTTACCACCATGGATTGATGTGATTGGTTATACACGAAGAGTGGACTGGGCAGATTTATTAGAGCGTATCAAAGCGGTACAAAATAGTTCTGGACCGATAATTGAGTAAGGAGAGGTTATGCAAATCATGAAATGGTTAACGGGGACGGTGTCGGGATTAATGTTGGTCTCGTGCGTGACTATAAATATCTACTTCCCAGCAGCGGCAGCTGAAAAAGCGGCAGATAGAATTATTGAAGATGTGTGGGGACCAGATACAAACCCCGCTGATACGATTAAATCTGATGATCAGGATAAGCAGTCTTCAGTATCAGATGCCAAGTTGCCACTGGCAATGTCGATATTGAACTGGATGGTACCGAAAGCTGAAGCGGCGGGCGCGGATATTAATATCAATTCACCCGCTATCAATGCATTACAGTCGAATATGAAATCACGCCATGAAAGCCTGAAGCCTTTCTATAATAGTGGCGCAATAGGTTTAACTGATGATGGTTTTATTACATTGCGTGATGCTAAGTCGGTACCGTTAAAAGACCGTAATCAGTTAAACAGCTTGATTGCCGCTGAAAATAATGATCGTAAAGCGTTATATGCTGAAATCGCCAGAGCCAATGGTCATCCAGAATGGCAGAATGATATCCAGCAAACATTTGCACAACGTTGGATTAGTAATGCTGCTAATGGCTGGTGGTATCAACAAGGCGGCAGCTGGAAACAAAAATAATTACATCAGATTGATTATAATAACGATATCCAGTGGTGTGAAAACACCACTGGATTTTTATTTTTCAGAGATAAGAGATAACAATGGCAAGACGTAGCCGCAGACAAAGAATACCGCAAGAGCTTGTGACAGCAGAGATTGAGTCATTATCACATGATGGCAGGGGAATTGCTCGCATCGAAGGCAAAACTGTTTTTGTAGATGGCGCATTAGCCGGAGAAAAAGTGAACTTTCAATATAGTCGGGTTCATAAAAAATATGATGAAGCGCGCACGGTAGAAGTCTTGTCTGCTGCTGATGATCGGGTAGAGGCAAAATGTCAGCATTTTAGTATTTGTGGCGGCTGTAGTTTGATGCATATGTCACCTGAAGCACAGTTGGCTCATAAACAGGCCACATTGGCTGAACACTTTACTCATTTTGGTAACTTAAGCCCTGAACAGTGGTTGGAACCTTTAACCGGTCCATTATGGGGATATCGTCGTAAAGCACGCCTCGGCGTTAAATACGTCGCTAAAAAAGAACAAGTTTTAGTGGGCTTTAGGGAAAAGTCATCGCCGTACATTGCCATGCTTGAACAATGTGAAGTGTTAGATCCACGTGTGGGTCATCGTTTAACGGATTTAGCTTCATTAATTGGTGGATTGGAAGCCTATAACCGCATCGCTCAGATTGAAGTGGCAATGGATGATGAACATGTCGCATTGGTGTTTCGTAATCTGGATGAATTATCCGAGACTGATAAAAATGCATTGATTAGCTTTGGACAAAACAATAATTTATGGATTTATCAGCAACCAGGTGGGCCGGATACCGTGTCTTTATTATGGCCTGAGTCTGCTCAGCTTAGTTACGCACCAGAGCCGGGGTTGAACTTACAGTTTGACCCGAGTGACTTTACGCAGGTGAATGCGGGTATTAACGAAAAAATGATTCAAAGGGCCATGACGCTGCTGGATGTTCAGGATGGAGATCGTATTCTTGATTTGTTCTGCGGGCTCGGCAACTTTACTTTGCCTTTAGCTAAACGGGTGACAGAGGTCGTTGGCGTTGAAGGTGATGCTGCACTGGTACAACACGCAAAAAATAATGCCGCACTTAATGCCTTATCTAATGCCGAGTTTGAGCAAGCGGATCTCACCCAAACAGAATTGAAAGATTATCCTTGGGCACAAAAAGGGTTTAATAAGATTTTACTGGATCCTCCCAGAAGTGGGGCATTTGAAGTGTTGCATCAATTAGCTGCGTTAGGTGCTGAGCGATTGGTATATGTCTCATGTAATCCTGCAACGCTAGCACGTGATGCTGGCGAACTGGTGAACCAGCATGGCTACATTATGGAATCGGCAGGCATTATGGATATGTTCCCACATACCACCCATGTCGAGTCTATTGCTGTATTTGTAAAAAAACGTTAAAAAAGATTAAAAACTGTACCAAAGTACAATTGTTCCGACATAGATATCCTCATATTATGCAATCGTCCGGAATAAGTTGAGTCGGACTTATTTATCCGTTAACAGTGAAGTTATCGGACAAGTAGAGTCGTAATAAGCTGATTTATTTTACTTTTTAGTACCAAAGTACAATTGTTTGGCACATTACAACTCACTAATATCTATCTTGCAGATAGTGATTGCATAATAAACAGATAAGCCAACCTTGGTGTGAGCCATGTGACGGAAAGCCACGGGTCTTTTTTTAAAGATGGCCGGGCTGCATAGTAAACAAGGATAATTCTATGAAATTTTACAAATCGGCTATTTTAGTAGCTGCTATGTTGCTAGGTTTTTCAAGTGTTGCTTCAGCAACATTTTTCCATGGTCACCACCACCATCATGGTGGTTGTGGGGACGATTCATCTTTATGTGATAACCCTGAAACATACTCAGAAACATTTACTGCCTCAGTATCGAACTATTATGAGTTTGGTTATATGGATTTCGATGCTATCACTGACCCTGCAGATTTAGACATTACATCTGCCACACTAAAAATTTCGACAAATGCAAATGGTTGGTGGGATGATTTATATGCTTATACTGATAACTGGTATGGTACTGGTTTGAGCTACTTAGGTTCTCTGGATGGCGGTGTTGAAATGTTCAGCCTAAGCTCAGACTTATTTGACGAAATCCTTGCTGGCATCTCATTCAAGGCTTGGTTTTCAAAATGGAGCGAAGACGTTTTCTGGGCTGAGTTAACAGTGAATGGCGAATATTGCCCACCTGTTAGCGAAGTACCTGTTCCTGCTGCTGTATGGTTACTAGGTTCTGGTTTGATGGGTATGACAGCAATGCGCAGACGTAAAAAAACTGCCTAAGCTAAGACAGAATACCGTATGATAAAAGCCGCGATTCCATCGCGGCTTTTTTTTATGGCTGAACAACTCAAAAATAAACTTCATATTCCTGCAGTGAAGGAAATCGGCTCTCTGATTCATTCAGTGTGGCCTGATTTTGCTGTAACGGATTTTATTGAGACTGCATCTCTCAAACTAGATGAGCTGGAGCTCAAGACGCGTGCAGATTATCTTGCGAAGAGTTTGCATGTTTATCTACCTCACGATTATGTTGATGCAATAAATATCTTATTAGAGGCGGCTGAGTCTCTTAGAGATGA
>CENM01039769.1_pt1 | contig 32471 bp, 26 predicted proteins | sample 530261 | NCBI WGS metagenome assembly CENM01 (sample SAMEA2619854, study PRJEB7988) | marine metagenome | biome: marine biome (ENVO:00000447); feature: deep chlorophyll maximum layer (ENVO:xxxxxxxx); material: "saline water (ENVO:00002010), including plankton (ENVO:xxxxxxxx)" | depth 80 m
GCTCCTTTGGATAAGGAGCGCGCTTTTTTATTGAGTTAAATTTTATCAAAGCATAAAAGCTAATGTTCAGGCCAGTCTTTAGTCCCTACTATTTTGCTAAGGCTTTTCAATCAGCTCATGGTTGATATAGATTACACCCCGCACACGGCAACAGCAGGGCAGGATTTCATCCTCTTCAATCATGGCAAGCGGGTTAAATGGATAATCGACCGTATGCGAGCTAGCAATACGCTTGACTCGGCAGCTACCACAATAGCCCTCGCGGCATTGATAGTTGACATCGTGTCCGGTGCGTAATAGTCCATCTAGTAGACTTTCGTCATCATGTAGATAGAACTGCTTTTTACTGGTCATTACCCAAGTCATCGCTCATCCTATTGGGATATCTGTGCTATTACTATCCCTACTATTAACCGATAAAATGATTACAGATCAACCCTTTATAATTTAAAACCTTTATAGCTCAAAGCTCTTACAACTCAGCTCTTATAATTCGGAGCCTTTATAGTTCAAAGTCGTCAAAATCACTGTCTGATAAATCAGAGTCAATCTGACCAACCAAGTACGAGCTAATCTCGGTCTCTTGTGGGGCGACCTGCACATTGTCAGACGACAACCACGTGTTGATCCACGGGATTGGGTTTGATTTTGAGTTCGGGAACGCCGCTGGCAAGCCGACGGTTTCCATACGTAAGTTGGTGATGTATTCGATATATTGGCACAGAATATCTTCGTTGAGACCGATCATCGAGCCATCTTTGAACAGATAGCCTGCCCATTCTTTTTCTTGCTCGGCAGCCTTGCGGAAGATCTCAATACTTTCATCAAAACACTCTGCGGCAATCTCGACCATCTCAGGATCGTCACGACCATTACGCATGAGATTTAGCATGTGCTGCGTACCGGTCAAATGCAACGCTTCGTCACGAGCGATCAGTTTGATGATTTTGGCATTGCCTTCCATCAATTTGCGCTCAGCAAAGGCAAACGAGCAGGCAAACGACACATAAAAACGAATGGCCTCTAGGACGTTGACCGCCATGATGCATAGATACATTTGCTTTTTCAGCGATCGTAAATCAACGGTCACTTCCTCACCATTTATATTATGCGTACCTGGACCGTATAAGCTATATAGCTGCGAGTTGCGATACAGCTCATCATAGTACTGAGCGATATCAGAGGCGCGGCCTAAGATGTGCTCGTTTTGCATAATGTCATCAAAGATAATATTTGGGTCATTGACGATATTACGAATGATATGGGTATAGCTGCGCGAGTGAATCGTCTCGCTAAACGACCATGTCTCAATCCACGTCTCAAGCTCAGGGATAGACACTAGCGGCAGTAGCACCACGTTTGGACTACGACCTTGGATAGAGTCGAGTAGGGTCTGATACTTGAGGTTGCTCAAAAATATATGCTGCTCATGCGAGGACAGATTGCTAAAATCGATACGGTCGCGTGACACATCGACTTCTTCTGGACGCCAAAAGAATGACAACTGCTTTTCAATCAATTGCTCAAAGATGGGGTGCTTTTGTTGGTCATAGCGCGCCACGTTGACGGGCTGACCAAAGAACATCGGCTCTGTTAGCGCATTGTTTGGCGTTTGCGAAAAAATCGAGTAAGTCATGGGACTGCCTTTATCATTGATACGGTTATGAAATTATATAAATTGGATATGATTATATTATAAATTTTGGTCAATGGCTTTTTGGGTTAAAGGTTCTCTAGCGATATCTGTGAGGGCTCTTTGCCATCGTTCATATAGGCTTTGAATATTTCGCTCAGTTCACTATCATCGAGTGCTTCTAATTCATCCAGTGCGCTTTTACGTAGGGTACTCACATCAGACGCTTCTGCTGCTGTTTTTACGTCTTTTTTAGCCGCGCGCGATGCTGGTTTTTTGGCTGCTTTTGCCACGCTTTTTTTGGCGACGGCTGCCTTTGGCGCTTCATCCATCTCTAACTGCTGACGCACCGCTGCAATATCAACCTCGACTTGTACGATATGCGAGCCACCATCGTTTAGGTCTGAAAATACGTTTGGGATAAACAAACCACCGTCTTTGATGATTGCGGTATAGTGCACATGACCTCCGTCGTTTTAGTTATTTCTAAGTTTTCGTTAGGGTTGACGCGTCGCCAGACTGTCATATACCTTGTTGTTTTCTCTTTTACCGACTGCCAATACATAAACCACCACCACGTCATCTTTAACGGTATATACCAAACGATACCCTATGGTGCGTAATTTAATTTTATAAGTATCTGTATGTCCAGAAAGTTTCGACGCAGGCACATGAGGGTTGGATAGTCGCTGCTGTAATTTTTTCTTAAACTGCTGTTGGATGCTTGGCGCTATCTTTTTCCATTCTTTTAACGCTAACGGGTGAAACTCAAGACTATAAGTCATCGAGCGTAACCTTGATAGGCGCTTGCCCATCATTCATCCGTGCGTTTACGGTTTGGCTGAGTGCCATATCGTCCATCGCTTCCATCATACGCTCGTACATGTCTGTGGAAACCAAGTAAGCCACGGGTTTGTTGTGGTTTAAAATCGCAATCGACTCACCATCTGACTGTTTGATCAAGGCAGAAGGGTTGTTTTTTAGCTCTGAAATACTGGCTGTTTGTGTCGCAAATATCGGTTGCATGCCCCATTCTCCATTAAAATTATGCTCTAAATATAGGGCTAATTTTAGCACGAAAATTAGGTCTTACTTGTTACTGTGTTAAATTTAAATATTAAGGTAGCCAATCCCGCCTACCGCTTGTATCTGCTTAGCCGCTGGCGTGCAGTCTATCGTGTCTGACCGCATTCCTGTTGCCTCGATACTACGTCCAGTCAGAGACTGCAACGCCATCGTCGTCAGCAGGATATCGCTATAGTCGGGGCTAAACGACCTTGTTAGGGCGTCTTTCTTTTTTCTTAGCGACCTTGCTATTTGAGTATATTTTGTAGGGTGCGCCTCGCTCACCTTTAAACACAATTTTTATATCATCGGTGCGCTGGGCGCACCCTACAACTAAGAAAGATTCGCTTGACCTAGGCTTATTAGCTTTCAAAACAACAATTTAAAAATCTTTTTAACTTTCTATGCCTTTTACTACTTATCAAAGGCGTAAATTGTCTCATATTATCTGCACTAAATAACTTAAAGCCATCCGCAATAATACTATGTGCTTCACGAACACTATCGTTTAATTTTTCATTCTCTTTGATCATTTTGCTAAGTTCTTTGAGAGTTGTCTTGTCCTCATCAAAATCATTCAAACGATTAAGAGTTATTTTATTGTTTAGAATGATGGCTTTAATTTTGATTCTATCAGTAAGATAGTTTAGACCTTTTAAATCACCTAAGTTGTCAGACATATAGAAAGGATTTTGAACGTCTTTTCCTGTTCTAACCTCTTCAAGCTCAATCTCCGATTCTGTAGCTCTACGCTGTATTGCAATAATGGAGCTCTTACTATATTTCATTTGTTCTAGCTTGTCGTATAGCCCATCAAGACCTTCGGACTTTATAGCTCTATAAACTCTCTCAATCTTCTTCCAATCAGCTTCTATTTCATTTAACTTTCTATAATTTTCAGCAATATTCAATTTAGCTAACTTTATATTCTCGATTTTGTTTGCGTAATCAATCTCTTTGCTAAGTTTATTGCTCAAAGACGTAAAGTTTTCTCCAAAATACTTCTTGCCACAGTCGTTTCCTAAATTAGTCAACCTACCAGATTCAGTTTCAACAATACATCCAATATTATGAGGTGTGCGACAATTTGATAAACCGCATCTACCCTTGTTTGGAAGTTCATACTTATTAATAACTTGCTTTAATTTTTCCTTCTTAGGATCTAATGAGTCAGTATATCCACTCATTTTATAAATATCATCCCAAGTATTAATTCTCAAAAAATGCTTTTTGCCCACTGAAATATTCAAATTCTTATCCCTCTTAGCAACTCATACTTAATAGTGCTAAGGTGTCGAAGCACCCTAACACTAAACCATGAAGGTCAGACCAAACACCTATGCTATTTTTCTAGCATAAGTATGTTTAGCGTTTAAGTTTATGTATCCGTTAAGACCATTTCCTGTTCTAGCTAGTCTTATCATATTGTTGACATGATAAGTGCCAGTTTTGGAATAGTTATATAGATACATACCACCTTTCGTAAAACGCACAATTATAGAGTCATCACCGACCTCGAATGCGCTTACGCCAGAGTCGCCATGTATATCACGATAAACTTCCATACTCATTACTCCTGAGTAGAAATATTTGTGACTACCTTTTCACGGTTTTTTTGGACAAGTGGTAAGTTTTAAATTAGAATGTCTGCTCTGAAAAAGGAAATTCATTCTATTGGCCTATCACTTGTGGACGTCGGTAGTCTCAACTTCCTGATACTAAATATTGACGTATTTAGCATCTCCAATGGCATAGTTGATTACTCTTCTATGCCATTTTTATCTTCTACTATCTACCTCCTGTGCTACCCCTTTATAACTACCTTTCATACCACTCATAAATCGACCTGTAGCAGCGTCTCTCTTAAGCGAATGCTTAGGGTTACTAGGATGCTTCATTTGAGTTCGAGCTTTTACCGAACCTCTGCGAGTACTACGGCCTGTGTTCTTAGCCATAATTAAATTACCTCTCTATTAATTAGCTTTAGTGGTTTTATGCTATCTATATTTTAGTTGCACCTCCTTTTACTAGACCAAATTATCTATTAGGCTCTCTAAATTAGATCAGAGAGCCTAATGGCCAAATTTTTAAATCTTACAAGCACCGCCAGCACAATCATCTTCCATATCCGCTTGGGCATCGTTCGCACCATCACGAGTGTTATGGTAGTACAACGTCTTCACACCCATTTTATAAGCGTTTAGCAAGTCTTTTAGCAATATCTTCATCGGTACACGGCCACCAGCATAACGAACGGGGTCATAGTTGGTGTTGGCAGAGATACTTTGATCGACGAATTTTTGCATGATAGCGACCAGCTTTAGGTAACCGTCATTGTTTGGCATTTGCCATAGTAGCTCGTACTGATCTTTTAGGGTAGCAATCTCAGGCACGACTTGCTTTAAGATGCCATCTTTTGACGCTTTGATAGAGACCAGACCACGTGGTGGCTCAATACCGTTGGTCGCGTTGGCGATCTGACTTGAGGTCTCAGACGGCATCAAGGCGGTTAGGGTAGAGTTGCGTAGACCGTGTTCCGTGATATCCCTACGTAGCGTTTCCCAATCGAGATGTAGCGGCTCTTGGCAGATTGTATCCAAGTCGGCTTTGTACGTATCAATCGGCAAGATACCTTGTGAGTACGTGGTCTCATTGAACGCAGGGCACGCGCCTTGCTCTTTTGCCAATTTGTTTGAGGCTTTTAAGAGATAGAACTGCAATGCTTCAAACGTCTGATGGGTCAGACCAAGTGCGCTGTCGTCAGAGTAGCGTGCGCCATTCTTAGCCAAGTAGTAAGCGTAGTTAATCACGCCCACACCAAGCGTACGTCGGCGCATACTGCCATTTTCAGCAGCTTTGACCGGATAGTCTTGATAGTCGAGTAGGGCATCAAGGGCACGGACGATTAGCTCGGCTGGCTCTTCGATGTCGCTGACGCTCTCGACTTTACCCAAGTTGACCGCTGATAGCGTACAAAGGGCGATTTCGCCTTCTTCGTCATTGATGTTATCCAGTGGTTTGGTCGGTAGCGCGATTTCCATACATAGGTTTGACTGGCGAATCGGGGCAACCGTCGCATCAAATGGGCTATGGGTGTTGCAATGATCGACGTTTTGGATATAGATACGACCCGTACTGGCGCGCTCTTGCATCATTAGGCTGAACAAATCAGCAGCTGGGATTTGACGGCTACGGATGTTAGGATCATTTTCGTATTTGGTGTATAGCGCTTCGAATTTGTCTTGGTCTTCAAAGAACGCATCATATAGGCCTGGCGTGTCACTTGGTGAAAATAGCGAGATGTCTTGACCTTTGATGAGGCGCGTGTACATCGTTTTGTTTAATTGTACGCCGTAGTCCATATGACGGACACGGTTGTCTTCGACGCCGCGGTTGTTTTTGAGTACCAGTAATGACTCAACTTCCAAATGCCATAATGGGTAAAATAGGGTCGCAGCACCGCCACGGACGCCCCCTTGTGAGCAGCATTTCACCGCTGTTTGGAACAGTTTGTAGAATGGGATACAGCCAGTATGCTGCGCTTCACCGCCACGGATCGGGCTACCAAGGGCACGGATACGGCCAGCGTTGATGCCGATACCAGCGCGCTGTGACACGTAGCGTACGATGGCGCTGGTGGTCGCGTTGATTGAGTCTAGGCTGTCACCACATTCGATCAGTACGCACGAGCTAAACTGACGCGATGGCGTACGCACACCTGACATGATCGGTGTCGGTAGTGAGATTTTGAATTCTGAGGTCGCATCATAAAAGCGTTTGACGTAGCTTAAGCGCTCAGCTTTGTCGTAATTGGCAAATAGACACATGCCCACGAGCATATATAAGAACTGCGGGCTTTCGTACACGGTCTTCGTGACACGGTCTTGTACTAGGTATTTCCCTGCCATTTGCTCGACAGCAGCATAGGCAAGGTTCATATCACGCCAATGATCCAGATATTCTTCTAACTCGTCAAATTCAGCACGGCTATAGTCCGCTAGGATATGCTTATCATATTTGCCCGCGTCGGTGAGCGTTTTGACATGGTCATACAGGTGCGGCGGCTCAAACTGGTTATACGCAATCTTACGTAGATGGAAGATCGCCAAGCGCGCGGCGAGATATTGATAATCAGGCGTGGTCTCAGAGATAAGGTCGGCAGCAGATTTGATGATGGTTTCGTGAATATCACGGGTTTTGATGCCTTCATAAAACTGGATGTGCGACTTTAGCTCAACTTGCGACACAGAGACGTTGTCCAATCCATCCGCCGCCCACGCTATTACCTTATGAATTTTGTCTAAATTAATAGGCTCTAAACGTCCATCACGCTTGGTTACTTGGATTTTATCAATATGTGTCATGTTGGCCTCTATTTTGATTGCTTATAGTGATGCTGCGCGCCAAAGGAGCGGCAGACATTCTTTATGACGCGATTGTAGTCGATGGTAGCAGTAGTTTTTTGGCAACAAGCAGCCACTACCCATAGTGATAGCAAAAATCACTGAGTACTACATATAGCGTGTTTGTTAATCGGTAGGCACAATATAGCGGGAAAATTTTGAAAATACTATATTGATTTTAGGATAAAACTATGTTGCTACAAGGTTGTAGGCAGTCCAAATTTTGGCAAAGGACGATGGGATAAGGGTTAGACGCAAATGCGGTCGATCATAAATTTTTTGTAAAAATAGTGTGGCCGTTTGCTTTTTATTTTCTCAGTGATTGTCGCCTGATAACTATCACCATGGCGGCAATAATGCGGGCGCAGATTGTACATCAAACCACAAAAAATCGCCACCCATATGTTATTACTAGCGAGTGACGACTTGGACCAAAAGGCGCTAAACCTGTCTGAACGATTTACAAAACCATGCGGACCGTCTTGGCGTTATCAAGCGCGGCATAAAGTGTATTGACTTGATCAGCGGCTGTTAGGTACAGATTGACCCGTGCTGAATGAAAGCGACCCGTTCTAGAAGGTTTCACTTCAATAGAGGCCAAATCAAAATCAGGGAATTGGCTACCCAAGATCAGCTTGATTTCATTAAGCAGGCTCTCGTGCTCACCTTCATGACCAATGATGCTGAGTGGGTAGTTCATCGGGAACTCCCAAAGCTCTGGGTTTTGAATGTCTGTTTTTTTGCCTTTCAGAACGCCTTTATTTGGCGTCAAATCAGTGACTTTCACTGATGGCTGATTGCTGGTTGGGTTATTTACATTGTTGTCGACGTTGTCGTTATTATTTTTTGAATCATCACTCATGATATGAGCCTCGCTTTTATAGATAATATTTTTGAATAAATCAGCTGGTTAGAGTAGAGATTTTACCTACAGTACCTTTGTCTGCTATTTATAGTGGCGTGCGGTGGATTATTCAAGTTACGTTTGCCGCTCGTTCATTGTATGGCGCTTAGATGACGGCAATATTTACGGCAAATAACCATCAATAGGCATAATATCAGTCGGCAGATTGGTTTCTCCCAGCGCTTCTCGCAGATTTATTTCGATCGTGCGTGACAAGGCGGTCAGAGGTAACTGATTAGCCGCCAAACCAAACGGCTCTTCTAGCTCTTCGCTCAGCGCATCTAACCCAAAAAACGTATAAGCAATCACGGCACAAACCAAGGGCGTTGCCCAACCAAGCGAGGCGACCAAGCCAAAAGGCAGCATGACGCAATACAAGTAGGTCGTACGATGTACCAGCAGCATATAAGCAAAAGGTAGCGGTGTGTTATGAATACGCTCGCAGGCTGCCAAGACAATCGTCATAGAGGTCAGGCGCTCATCCATGTTTTGGATGACTTGCTCTGAGACCAGTCCTTGACGCCGAATATCGCCGAGATGCTTACCCATGAGGCGCATTATATGGTCAGGGACATTTTTTGCTTGGCGCATACCATTATGATGTATGGATGCGACAAAGGGATCTATGTCCGCCCAAGGTGGCGTACCACGCAGCCTGTGGCGCACCGCATGTGCAAAAGCAATGGTCAGATATACCATGGTGCGCTGAGTCTCACGACCATGCTCGTTGTCATCATCTATAAAGGATAAGACTTGGCGCGTTAAGCTGCGAGCATCATATACCAACTGGCCCCATAGCATCCGTGCTTCCCACCAACGCTGATAGCTGGCATTATTTCGAAATCCCAAAAACAGCGATAATGCGATGCCCAATAAGGTAAAAGTGGTGATACCATAATAAGGAAAAGAGTCAGGAATCCAGTGTTGAATAATGGTAATGGCTGTACTAAGGATGGTAACCAATAGCAGCTGCGGATAGATTTTTGGAATGATTGAACCGCGAAGGGCGAAAAATATCTTAAACGGGTGGGGTGTTTGCCGGACAATCATGTCAGTTTCCTAGCGATGAAATCTGTGAGCGTAGTATTGCAGGTGCCGTATGATTCTAATACAGAATCTAAGTCTGTAAAGCCCAAAAGACTATAAATTTATTCAAACTAAGAAGTAGGGTGGTCACTTAAGCTCGGTAATTGGGATGGTCAAAAAGTTAAATCCTCGCCTATGCTTTTCGTCAGCAGAGCGTATGACTGAATCCTTTGATATTAAAGAGTCTGTCTCTAAAGTAGTTATTGAACAGCAATCGCTGCGATTGATAAAGTCATTATCAAATTTCGCCGTGAAGGCACTGAGGTAGAGCTTATTGGTTTGAACGAGGCAAGCCAGACGATGATAGACAATTTCGGTGTGCATGACAAACCAGATGCTGAGCAAAATTTAGGCGCGCATTGATAACATAGATTAACAAACACAAAAAAGCCGAGATAAACTCGGCTTTTTTTATTTAGCTTCATTGAATATTAGTCATTTTCAAGGAAAGAACGTAAATGCTCAGAACGTGAGGGATGACGCAGTTTACGCAACGCTTTTGCCTCGATCTGACGAATACGCTCACGGGTAACATCGAACTGCTTACCAACTTCTTCTAAAGTATGATCCGTTGGCATGTCGATACCGAAACGCATTTTTAGGACACGGGCTTCACGCTCAGTTAGATTACCGAGTACATCACGAGTGGCTTCTTGTAGTCCAGCAGACGTTGCATCGTCGACAGGGCTTGAGATCGTACCATCTTCTATGAAGTCACCTAAGTGTGAATCTTCATCATCACCGATAGGCGTCTCCATAGAGATAGGCTCTTTGGCAATCTTGAGCACCTTACGGACTTTGACTTCGTCCATCTCTAAACGTTCGCCTAATTCCTCAGGCGTTGGCTCGCGGCCCATTTCTTGTAGCAGCTGACGTGAGACACGGTTGATCTTGTTGATCGTCTCAATCATATGCACAGGGATACGGATGGTACGTGCTTGGTCAGCGATAGAGCGCGTGATTGCCTGACGAATCCACCATGTGGCATACGTTGAGAACTTATAACCACGGCGATACTCAAACTTATCAACCGCTTTCATCAAACCGATATTACCTTCTTGGATCAGATCCAAGAACTGTAGGCCACGGTTAGTGTATTTTTTGGCAATAGAGATAACCAGACGCAAGTTGGCCTCAACCATTTCTTTTTTCGCGCGTCGCGCTTTTGCTTCACCAACGGCCATACGACGTGCCACATCTTTCATGTCGTGGATTTTCATATCAAGCTGCTGCTCATAATCACGAATACGGCGCTGAAGTAAAATAACGTCATCGGTGACTTTTTCTAGCGTGCCCGCAAATGCAGGCTTACCTTTGATACGCTCAATGAGCCAATCGACATTGGTTTCATTGCTAGGGAAGGTCTTACGGAACTCTTCACGCGGCATACGACCACGGCGAATCACCAAGCGCATGATTTGACGCTCTTGCTTACGCACGTCGTCGTAGACGTCATGCATGATCGCCATGACTTGGTCTGACAAGCGATTATTGAGCTTTAGCATCATAAAGCGTTCAGCAAGTAACGCGTACGCAGTATCCGCCTGCACGCTACCACGACCATAATCAAGCAGCGCTTGCTTGGCTTTGATAAATAGATGCTCGATCTCTTCTAGACGCAAACGTACTTCTTCTGGATCAAGACCGCTGCTTTCTTCTTCAGCTTCTTCTTCCACGTCGTCTTCGTCTTCATCTTCGTCATCATCAAGTGCGGCTGCCTTGGCATTCACTTTAGCTTTGATGATAGGCGGGTTTTCTTTTTCTTCTTTGATGCGCTCACGCTCTTCTTTTACCGCATCTTTGGCTTCTTGAGCGGCGATTTTATCTTCTTCGGTTTCAGGATCTAAGAAACCAGTGATGACGTCAGATAGCTTTTTTTCGCCATCTTGTACTTTTTGGTATTCATCAAGGACGAACTGTACGGTGCCAGGCCAGTAAGCCATGGCATGCTGTACATCACGAATACCTTCTTCGATACGCTTAGCAATGGAGATCTCACCTTCACGGGTAAGAAGATCAACTGTACCCATCTCACGCATATACATACGGACAGGGTCAGTGGTACGACCAGGCTCAGTCTCAACAGAGGCGAGTACCGCCGCTGCCTCATCTGCTGCCATGTCATCATCACTTGAATCATCGTTCATCAAGATGTCATCGGCATCAGGGGCAGACTCAAAGATTTTGATACCAACATCGGTTAGCATCTGCACAATATCTTCGATCTGATCGCTTTCGGTAATAGAGTCGGGCAGCTGGTCATTCACCTCAGCATAGGTAAGATACCCTTGCTCTTTGCCCATTTGGATTAAGGTGGCCAGTTGAGATGTGGACTTAGAAACTGACTTATCGTTCATAAATACTCGCTTACTTGCATCGGACATTTTTATATTGTGACTCGCTATCGCTCGCTCTTTGCGTTGATCTTATCAATCGATTGATCAAAATATGGCGTAGAGGTTGTCAATAATATCAAAAATGAGTTGATATGAATAAAGGCTCAAAACACTACAATAACAATGCTAAAAAACAGCTAAAAATTAGAAAAGCTAAAAAGACTTCAATACAGTACCTAAAAAAATATAGTACTTAAAATTTAATACTCAAAATAGTATCTAAAAGCAGATATGTAAAATAATACCTAAAATTTGTGCTTAAAGATGCATGCTCACAATCATCAACCAAGCAGTGCTGTCAATATACAGCGACACAGTTTAACACAGACCGCAGTGGTCAAGCACGAGCTAGTGATAGTTACCGACCATTTTTTGCCGTTTATTTGCCATCAGCTAAATGATTTAGGAGTGACTCATGCTACTCGGCATAATCATTAGTAGTGGGGGCAGTGGCTAGAATTTTAAAGGGGCATGATTTGATAATTAAACATTAAGACTGCACGGTGACCATCTGTGATGAGCGTTCGGCATGCTGCGCGCGCAGCCAATTGCTCAAGTGCTGGGCCTGCATACGTACAATCGCTTGCTTGATATGATCAGGGTTTTTTATCAGCTCTTGCATCTTCTTTTTTATATTACGCTCAAGCAATGAGCTGACAAGCTCCTCGATCAAGTCGTCGAGACTCAATACATTTCTTGCTGTTAGTGCCCGATAAAATCCGCCCCAGCTACTGCTTAGCGTCACTTGATGGGATTGATCCAGATTTGATAATACAAAATGTGCCGCCGCATTGGCATCGGTGGGCAAATACTTCATGCACCGCTTAATCGTTGTGACAACATTTAATAAAGCCGCATCTTGCAAGTCTTCCCATGCGATTGCGCGCAATGCATCGCTTGTCGCCTTTTTTTGTATGTGAGCAGGCAGCTGTAATCTTGTCAGCCCAGACTGTTGCCAAATCGATTCGATAGGGTCATCAATGAGTGCGCGCGGCTGAAACAAAAAGCACAGCTGCAATTGTTGGCTGATGGTCATATCACCATCAAAGTCTAGCAGCGCATCTTTGGCCTCGACATTTTGACTGCGCCTGCCGCCAAGCTTTTGATAAACATCATTGTTGAGCAAATAGCGAAAGCTACTGCCTTTTGGCAAAGCGGTCGTCAATGAGCGTACTTGCGACATGAGCTTGGCTTTACCTTCAGCCAGACTCATGTCATAGCGCTCACTTAAGTACGCAAAAATATACTGTGATAACGGCATGGCTTGGCTGATTTGCTCGCGCATGGCATCGCTGCCATGACTTTTGATAAACGTATCAGGATCATGATTGTTAGGCAGGGTTAAAAACCGCAACTCTTTATCATCAGCAAGCACAGGTAAGGCAACTTCAAGCGTACGCCAAGCGGCTTTTTGTCCGGCACTGTCGCCATCAAAACTCAAAGTCAGCGTTGGATTGAGTGTCAATAGCCGCGATATTTGGCTTTCATTGATTGCCGTACCCATCGAGGCGACCGCGCCATAGATGCCCGCTTGATAGAGAGCAATGACATCCATATAGCCTTCTACCACCAGCCAGTCGTTAGCACGCTGCTGGCGCGACTCATAATAGCCATAGAGTACATGCTGCTTATGAAAGACGGGCGAGTCTGAGGAGTTGATGTATTTTGGCTTGACCTCATCGTCGAGCGCCCGACCACCAAAACCAATGGTGCGACCTTGGTTGTCACGAATAGGAAAAATAACCCGATCACGCAGCAGATCGTAGTCACGGCCAGACTCTGATTGGCGCACGAGCCCTAGTGCCTTAAGTCCTTCAATATCTTGTGGAAACTGGTGCTCAAGATGCTGCCAGCCAAATGGCGCATAGCCAAGACCAAAAGTCTCAAAAGTCTCTTCAGTGAGTCCGCGTGACAAAAAGTATTGCTTGGCATGAGGGTGAGTGTGTAGATTATGCTGATAGAACTGCTGAATTTGCTCTAGCAATTCGTACAGGTTGCCATCTTGATCAGACGTCTGATCGATACCAATACTATCCATGCCTGCGTCAGTTTCTGTCAGCCACACTGGCGGATAGCCACTATCGTCCGCATGGTTTGAAGAATACGGCTCTGATGGATACGAGTCCATCGAATAAGGCGCTGACTCGTAAGCATCTAGCGGCGGGAAATTATCGTAACCCTGAGCGTCATCATAACTCGACTGGTCTATGTGATTTTGGTCGCTTTGGTCAACATTATTTTGATGACTGGCTTGACGGTTGTTTTGATAGTTATTTCGATAGCTGTCTTGGTTTGTGCCGTCTTGGTTTGCACCGTCTTGATTTACTTTGCTGTGCTCTATCGTTGGGCTAGGTACATTGTGAACTGGCGGCGGTGCAATAGGTTTTGGCGTACGGCGTTGATAGCTGACGTTCTGTTGCTCTTCTTTTGGTACTTCAATGCCTGTTTGTTTAGAGAGCTCATTGACTGCTTCGATAAAGGTGAGATTCTCGTAATCACGCAAAAAACTGATGGCATTGCCACCGACGCTACAGCCAAAACAGTGATAGATATTTTTTTGTGGATTGACATAAAAGGATGGGGATTTTTCACCGTGAAAAGGGCAGCAGCCTTTATATTCACTACCAGCGCGTTTAAGCGTAGTGTGTTTGCCAATGATGCTGATCAGGTCAGCTTGGCTATTGAGTTGTTCAAGAATATGGTTAGGAATGCTCATACAAAAAACAGTTTACCATAGGTCGATTATGTTGGGGCAGAGGTAATAAGGTACTGCTAGAAAAATAAGGCCAACGTAATGTTGACCTTATTATCAATGAATACAGACTGTGTTAGCTAGGCTAAAAGACCTCACATAATCAATTATTATCCATATCACTCACACTGTCGTCATTTAGCGTAGTGCGACGTGTTGGATTGGTATTTAGTGGATCGACGTTGGCTTCTCGTGCAGTCGAGCCAGTGCTTGATTGGCTGGTCACGCGCTCAGCTGACGCTTCAGGCAGACCTAGGCCTACGCTGATACCATTACGTGCAGACGCATTGTTGGCGACTGGAGTGTTGGCAGGCGTTGTGTTTGTCCCTGCTAGTCTCAACTGGGCTGCGTTGCCAATCATTTGGGTTTTGGTCGCGCCATTATATTCGCCCGTTGCCACTGAGTTGTCAGTTGTGTTTGAGCGACCAAGCTGTCCAAAGGTAATCTTATTGAGCCAAGAGCGATCACGTTTGGTGCTCAGTTTGACTTTGCCATTACTCGTCAGCATGTTTGGATAGTTGATTTGCAATAGGGTTTTGTACTCATTTGCCAAATCTGTTAGACCAAGTTTTTCGTGGCTATAGGCTAGGACAGCAATGGCATCTGGTACTGACTCACTCAGTGGATAGTACTGGAAGACCCATTTGGCACGGTTGACAGCTGCCACATAAGCTTCACGCTCGATATACCAGTTGGCTGCGCTCATCTCGCTCTCAGCAAACTGATTATAGATAAATGTCATGCGCTGGGCGGCATCTGGTGCATAGGGGCTATTTGGGTATTTGCTAATAAGTTCTTGGAAATTGGCAAAGGCAATACGTAGATACGCAGTGTCACGCTCCGCTTGGTTTAATTTAAACAGCTTCAAACTCTCAGACGAGCCTTCCATATTGGCAACGCCGCGTACATAGTAAGCATAGCTGACTTGGGGATTAGAAGGGTATAGACGGATGAATTGCTCGGCACTCGCTGCTGCCATCTCGTATTTATCGCTTTGATACTGCGCGTACATCATATCAAGTAATGCCTGTTCAGCGTATTGCCCAGTTGGGTAAAAGGTACGCAGATTGGTCAGTTCTTCAACACCTTGAACATAGCGGCCTTTATCGATTTGAGCGATGGCATCGTTATAGTAACCTTGCTCTGACTTTTCCGCGGTTTCTACCGCGTCGACATCTTTGGCGCCAGTGAGGTTTTTGAATGTCTGGCAACCTACTAGATTGACGCTAAGCGCAAGTAAGGTGATTGAGGACAGTTTGATAAACGTATTGCCAACAGCTTGCATACTTCTTCTCCGACACAAGACGCATGATAGCAGCAGTGCTATCATGCTATATAAAAGGTTAGTGATAAAAAACGATGCTGAGTATTCAGCGATGCACAAGCAACACGTTTTTCATCGAATGCAGTTTTTGTTATGACGTATTGTACTGGTAGATTGGGTCTGATACATAGAGCTTTTATAGTAAGCCTGTAATAGATCAAATGCATTTAATCATATTCAAACGGTTTAAATGGCAAACACTGTCAATAAAAACCAATGGTATTTTTATACTGTATTTGAATATGGCATAGCAATACAGTGCCATAGCATACAGCAAAACATGGCTATACTTTATAGAATAACGTTTGCTTCGTCTATTTTTTCGCTATCTATACTTTACAGGCAGTTTACCATGAGCGGCTATCACGAGCGATACCGAATATCGCTGGCAGGAACAAATATACAGTAAATTACAGCAATGTTATGTTCTAGAGAGCTAAGCAGTAAAGCTTGGCACCTCAGAAGCGCTCAAAAATTCACAGATAGTATGCACTTTTATAGGGCTTGGACGCGTGACATGATACACTAGGGCGGTATTGTCTCCGCTTTTTTTACCTGCATAGCTTTTATTATTTGCTAGAAGTCAAAAAACGACAATTTTTTATTATTTTATCTTTGAATGAAGTCACTTAACAAAATATAGTTAGCAACTTTACATAGTTAGCAACTTTGCTAGGTATCAATCCGCTATGAATAATGATGCCATGACTACCCATTTATCACCGAATCAATCGCTAGAGACTGATTCATCAGCACAAGAGTCACCAATGCCAAATAACGTTTTAAATAATGACGAGCCTGACAATCAAGAAATGATGGATGAGCAGGAAATAATGGACGAGCACACTGATGCTCTTGATAATGACGACTTGCTCGAAGAAGATAGCGATATTGATGAAGCACTTGACGACAGCGACATGGATGAAGGCGACGACGATGAAGCGCCAGTAGCAGGTCAAGCGGTACCAGTGGTGGTAGATATAACGCATATTGTCACAGAAGATGAGTCTGGCTTACGTATCGATAAAGTCGCTTCACAGGTGTTTGCAGACTTTTCGCGCGTGCAATTACAAGGTTGGATCACGGATGGTAGCTTACTTTATAACGGCAGTGTGCAAAAACCAAAGGTTCGTGTCAAAGCAGGTGATGCCCTACATCTATCGACGACGTTGCAGCAGCATAGTGAAGATCAACCAGAAGATATAGACATTGATGTGGTCTATGAAGATGATGATGTATTGGTCATCAACAAGCCTGTCGGTATGGTGGTTCATCCGGGCGCTGGCAATCAGACAGGCACATTGGTCAATGCTTTGCTATATCATTATCCGCAGCAGCATCACTTGCCGCGTGCAGGGTTGGTACACCGTATTGACAAAGACACCTCTGGATTACTACTCATTGGTAAAACCAAACCGGCTCAAATGGCGCTGATGGAGCAGCTAAAAGACAAATCTGTTTATCGTCATTATCAGTGTGTGGTAGCAGGCGATCAAGCAAGCTTGCTGCGTCATCGCCGTATTGATGCGCCGATAGGGCGACATCGTACTCAGCGTACCAAAATGACGGTCATGACTGCCGGCCGTGAAGCGGTAACCCATCTATTAAATGTCACGCCACTGAATGACAACTATTGTCTGTTAGATGTCGGACTGGAAACAGGTCGTACCCATCAGATCCGTGTCCATCTGAGCCATGTGACCCATCCGCTAGTCGGGGACCGTGTCTATGGTGGTCGTCGTCAACTGCGAGCAGGTTTGACAGAAGCACAGCGCCAAGCCATCAGCAACTTCCCGCGCCAAGCATTGCATGCCTATACTCTTGGGTTTGTGCATCCGGTAACTGGTGAGGATATTGAAGTGACGACGCCACTGCCAGAAGACATGCAACAGCTAATAGCCGTATTAAGCGACGGCTATGATGACGAGTAAACGCTATTGAGAAAAGCGGCTGTCTAAAGGTGTTTACGACAATTGTCAAGTTTATAGTAGTGATTTAGTGATGCCAATTTTTAGACAGTCAGTAGATAAAAGGATGGGGCAGTCGTGACAAACAAGCTTCCGATAATAGATAATTTTCCAATGACCATGCTCGCGCAAATGGATGACGTGGCTGTTTTCCAAACGGCTGCTTTTGCGCCGAATAATATTGACGAACCTGCTACGGCAAGCCAGCAAAGAGGGCTTGACAGTCAAGCAAACCATCAAGCAAATTATGGCGCGCTAAATCTAGGCCTGCATGTCAACGATGACGCGGCAAAGGTATTAGGTAATCGTATGAGTCTGTTGACTGCGATTAATACACAGATGGCAAGTGAGTCATCACAAACTGAGCAACATACTGCTATTCACAGCTTACATTGGGTCAGTCAGATTCATGGTAAACAGATCCATGATATTGATACGACGCCTTTGAGCATGGCACCAATGGCGGCTGACGCCATAATCAGCAAGCAAAGTGGTCGTGGACTGGCGATCATGACGGCAGATTGTGTGCCGATTGTCTTATACCAACCCGCTAGCGGTAAAATCGCCGCCATTCATGCAGGTTGGCAAGGATTGGCGTGCGGCGTGATTCGAGAGACTGCTCAGCGCTTTACCGATTCAGGGGCTATACAGGCTTGGATAGGGGTGTGTATCAGTCAGGCCAATTATGAAGTGAGTCATCAAGTTCGTGACCAATTATTGGCTGGTTGCTTAGATAATCAATTACTCACGGCGTCAGATAGTGATAATTTTGACAGTTTATATGTGATGCGCTCAGATAGTGGTCTTGAAAATCATAGCGATACTCAGCATTTACATAAGACAGTTGATAAACTATCGAATTGCGCTACAGTGCACACGCATAAAGTTAAGCTAAACTTACCAAAACTGGCCGCTGATCAATTAACAGCTGCTGGCGTGTCGATAGATAATAAAGAACCTATCAGCTGTAGCTATGCAGATCGGCATTACTATTCTTATCGTCGTCAAACGCATATGCAGCAGCCTGCAACGGGAAGAATGGCGCTCGTGATTGTGCGCCGCGCCGCTACGTAGATGTCAGCTCACAACTAACAAACCTATTGAGTGCACTGAGTCGTTTTGCACTCGTACACTATATTATTTTTATTTAACCATTATTGTCATTATTAGAGTCTGTATGAATACAACTAGCGAATCCTCAAAAATATCTCCTGATAGTACGCCTAACGTATCGATTGCCGTTATTTTCCATAGCAACTATGGTCATACTAAGCGTGTCGCTGAAGCGATTGTACAAGGCGCGCATCAGCAATTACCAGAGGCCCAAGCAAAAGCGGTTGATATTCATGATATTGACTGGGATTATTTAGATCAGGCAGATCTATTGGTTTTCGGTAGCGCGGTATATATGGGCAGCGTCACGGCTGAATTCAAAACCTTTATGGATGAAACCTCAAAGCGTTGGTACAACCGCACGTGGGAGGGCAAATGGGCCGCAGCTTTTGCCAACTCAGGCGGTCTGAGCGGTGATAAACTTGCCGTGTTGCAGCAAATTTCTTTGTATGCCATGCAGCACGGCATGAACTGGATTGGTCTGCCGCTTATGCCGACGGGTCATGAGGCGCACGATCTCAACCGTCTATCTAGCTTCTTAGGTTTGATGACACAATCTCTTGACGGACCACCTGAAGAAACGCCAGGGAAAGGAGATATTGATACCGCTATTTGGTTTGGTGATCATTTGGCTAAAACCATCATTAAACATCAGCCAGCGGATAGTAAGCGTTAGTTAACACAGTAGGTGACAGGCTACTCCAGTAAAAAAGCAGACACTATTGATGTCTGCTTTTTTTATGTCAATGTTATGGAGCAACCAGATTAGTCGGTACAGGCTTAACAGGAATAGGGCTATCAACAAATTGGAAATGTTGACAACCAGTCAGCATTAGCGACGCTATCAGCAGACAAATAGAGGTAAGTGACTTCATAATGGTATCTCAGAGACGATATATTACCCAATAATATATCTTGTATGTCTATCTATCGTTAGAAGCGATGACAGTTAAAAGTAAGGTTTACTTTTAGGTATTATATATAAAAACAGGTCGGTTATATAACCTTAAAAAGGTACAAAGACTTGGCTTTGTTTTTAAAGAAATTATTTATTCAGTCATGACGTAACTTGTCTACTATGCGTTTGTATTAGCTATATCAATGACTAACATGACGAGTCTTAGAAACTATCTCTGCTGTTAGGATTGATAGCGGCTTGAGGGTCAATCATTTAGCAGTATCGACAGATGTTTGAATGGGTTGTGTTATAAATAAGAATAGTGATAATATGTTGAAAGCTGACCAAATAGTCAGGTATATAGCAGTACTAATTTTTGGCAAAAGCTCCTGATAATTACTGCTATTTATGGTCGATTTATTTGCTATAAAAGAGTGTGCGATATCCTACTCATCGACATCCTGCAAATGCGACATAGAATAAATAGTAAGTATATTAAAAACTAAAAACGTACTTGCCGATAAACTTACTTGAGCGGTTGCAGCAAAATATAGATTAAGCGTTTACCTTTCGTACTCAAACCACTAATGCTTCTCAGTCTTATACTCACTTTCATTATTTTAGCCGAGCCTTGCTATGATTAGTTTTTATCTCAATGGAAAATACCATGAGCTAACCCAGCTTAACCCCAATACGACAGTGCTTGAGTATCTACGATTGCATGAAGGCCAAACGGATACGAAGGAAGGCTGCGGCAGTGGTGACTGCGGTGCTTGTACGGTAATGGCTCAACGCCTGCCTAGCACTATCCAGCAAACGCTTAATGATGAAAATGGCAACGAAAAAAATGCTACGCCTCCATTCTATACGATCAACTCCTGTATCACGCTATTGTCGCTGATGGACGGTCATCACCTGATGACAGCGTCCTACTTGGCGGACAATCCTGAGCATCATCCAGAACGTGCTTTGCTGCATCCAGCACAGCAGGCGATGGTTGAGTGTCACGGATCGCAGTGTGGTTTTTGTACCCCTGGGTTTGTCATGTCACTGGCTTGCGTTTACGAAAACAATCGTATGCAGACAAGTTCAGAATCAGCAAGTCAGAGTGATGCTAAGCAGTTGAGCTATGATGAAGTGGTTGCGTCAATATCGGGCAATTTATGTCGCTGTACAGGCTATCGTCCGATTATCGAGGCAGGCCTACTGATGAGTGAAATCGGTCAGAAAAGAGAGGCAGAGCAGTCGGTGATGAAAGACTTGACTATCAGTCTCGCAACAGACGCGATGGGTAGTACAAAGGAATCAGCAGTATCTGCAAATGCGCCAGCTGAAGCCGAGTCGGACAATGTAGAGTCAACAGCTATTGCCCCTGCACTCAATGATGCTGGGCGACGGTTATATATACCCAAGTCACTAGACGAGTTTAATCAAATATTAGCAGCTAATCCGCAGGCGACGATCTGGGCAGGTGGTACGGATTTGGGATTGAGTGTAACCCAGCATTTGGTTGATCACGAGATCATTATTCAGCTCTCAGGTATTGAGGCGCTAAAGTCTTGGGCGCTATCAGATGCAAATAGCAACACATCGACTGACGAACAAACTCAAAGTCAGTCGCTAGTGCTAGGTGCTGGCATGAGCTATCAGCAAATGCTCCCTGTGCTTGAGCAGTATTTTCCACGCTTTGCGCAAGTGTTTGAGCGCATTGCCTCTCCGCAAATTCGTAATATGGGCACCATCGGCGGTAATATCGCCAACGCATCCCCGATTGGTGATTTGCCACCGATTTTATTGGCACTAGATGCGTCAATTCATTTGCGTCATTGCGCGCCTAATCGTGAAGAGTCAGGTAAAGATTTAGATAGTAGTGATTCGGTTTATACGGATGAAATCATACCGTTATCAGCATTTTTCTTAGATTATAAAAAGACCAAGTTGCAAGCAGGCAGTTATATTGTCGCTATTCATATTCCTTTGATGCAAGATCATCAGCATTTATTTATCCATAAGATTAGCAAACGCTACGAAGATGATATCTCAGCGTGCTTGCTTGCGGCGCGGCTTGATGTGTCAGCAGATGGTGCAATTATCGACAATGCAAAGCTTGGGCTCGGTGGCATGGCAGCGATACCACTGCTTGCGGTGCACTGTCAGCAAGCGCTTATTGGTCAAGCTACTGATGTTGCAAGTTTTGAGCAAGCAGCACAGGTGTTATCTGCAGATGTCACACCAATGACGGATGTCAGAGCCAGCCGCGAATATCGCATGCATGTGGTGCAGCGTCTACTGGTGAAGTGCGGTAAACAATTAGTAGCAGAGATGCAGGCTGAGAGCGCTTGACTGTCAGCGTAATTGAGTATCAATACTGCGTCATGAGTGTATTTGTCAGAAATAAAAAAGCGCATCAGTAAATGCGTACTAATAGAAGAGATTTGCTATGAGCCATCATTCGTCTTTATTTGACAGTTATAGTATCCGCCGCGTGCGTCCGCCAAAAAACAAGATTGGCACGTCAGCCAAACACGACAGTGCGATTACCCATGTGATGGGTACGGCAACTTATGTGGATGATATTACCAAACCACAAGGCACGCTACATCTGGCAGTGGGTAAAAGCAGCCATGCTCATGCACGTATATTGAGTATGGATTTGAGTGCTGTCAGAGAGGCTGATGAGGTCGTTGATGTTTTAAGTTTTAAAGATTTACCGGCGCAGACAGATATCGGTGCCGTGTTTGATGGTGAGCCACTGATGGTGAATGACATTACAGAGTATGTCGGTCAGACGCTATTTGTGGTGGTGGCGACCAGCCATCGCGCTGCCAAAAAAGCCGCCACCAAGGCAGTAGTAGAATATGAGCCATTGCCAGCGGTACTTAGTATTGATAAAGCGCTAGAGCAAGAGTTATTTGTGCGTCCGAGTCATTTTATGAAGCGTGGTGATGCGGCAACGGCGCTTGAGAGTGCACCGATTCGTATTGAAGGTCATATTCATATGCGCGGGCAAGAGCACTTTTATCTCGAAGGGCAAGTGTCGTATGTGGTGCCTTGTGATGATGGCGGACTAGAAGTGTACACGTCGTCGCAGCATCCAAGTGAAGTGCAGCAGCTCGTCGCCGAAGTGACGGATTTGCCCTTCCATGCGGTAAACACAGTCGTACGCCGTATGGGTGGTGGTTTTGGTGGTAAAGAAACGCAAGCCGCGGCATGGGCGTGTCTGTGCGGTATCGTTGCCAAGCGCCATAACGCTCCTGTCAGTATGCGTCTAGATCGTCAGGATGATATGGTCGTGACGGGTAAACGTCATGAGTTTGCCAATCGTTATGAGGTTGGCTTAGATAAGTCTGGGCGTATATTGGGCGTCGATATGCAATTGGCTGGTCTGTGCGGTTATGCGCCAGACCTATCTGATGCCATCGTCGATAGAGCGATGTTCCACTGTGATAATGCCTATTACTATCCAGCGGCTCGTGTGGCGGGTCATCGCTGTAAGACGCATACCGTATCCAATACGGCCTATCGAGGATTTGGTGGTCCACAAGGGCTAATGACCGCTGAATATATGATGGACCATATTGCCTATACCTTGGGGCAAGATCCGCTGCAAGTGCGCTTAGCAAACTTATATCAAGATGGTCAAAGCACCCATTACGGTCAGACCATTGAGCATTTCGATTTAGCAAACATCATGACCAAACTGGCAGCGGATTGCGATTACGACAAGCGCCGTCAGCAAATTATAGAATTCAATCAAAAAGCCGCCGCTGAAGGTAGTGACAAGCGTTTGGGTCTTGCGTTAACACCCGTAAAATTTGGTATTTCATTTACGGTGCAGACGCTCAATCAGGCGGGCGCGCTGGTACACGTTTATACCGATGGCAGCATCCATCTCAACCACGGTGGTACGGAGATGGGGCAGGGTTTATATATTAAAATCGCCCAAATTGTCGCCAATGAGTTCGATGTGGATCTAGATACAGTAAAAGTATCAGCGACACGTACGGATAAAGTACCTAATACCTCACCAACTGCCGCGTCATCAGGTACTGATATTAACGGTAAAGCGGCGCAAAATGCCTGTCTAAGCATCAAAGCGCGCATTGTTGAATTTGCAGCTGAGCATTTTGAGGTGGCACAAGAAGAGATACGCTTTGAACAAAACCATGTCTATATCGGCGATAAAGAGACACTAACCTTTGCTGAAATGATTCAGCTGTCGTATCAAAACCGCATCAGCCTATCGTCTACTGGCTACTATAAAACGCCGAAGATATTTTATGATCGCTCCAAAGCATGGGGACGTCCGTTTTTCTACTTTGCGCTAGGTGCAGCTTGTGCTGAGGTTGAGATTGATACACTGACAGGGGAATATAAGGTACTGCGCTGTGATGTATTGCACGATGCAGGGCAATCGATCAATCCTGCCATTGACATCGGTCAGATTGAGGGCGGTTTTGTGCAAGGTATGGGCTGGCTCACAGCAGAAGAGCTGATCTGGAATGATAAAGGAAAGCTTGCATCCGATAGTCCTGCCAATTATAAAATTCCAACGGCGCATGACTTGCCTAAGCAGTGGAATGTGAAACTATACGATCGCAAAAACGAAGAACAAACTATCTATAATTCTAAAGCCGTTGGTGAGCCGCCGTTTATGTTGGCAGCTAGTGTCTGGTGCGCTCTCAATAACGCGGTGGCTAGCCTTGGTAATTATCAAAAAAATCCAGAATTGACCATGCCTGCGACCCCAGAAGCCGTATTAAAAGCAGTTATGCGTATGGAAGGTTCGTCTTGGGATCTAGAGATCAAGGCGGACAAGGATACGATGGATAGCCTTATTAAAGGTATAGAAGAAAAGGGCGATCTCTATAACGACAAAGTCATGCCGCAAGATGTGCGTCATGCCAAAGATATCGATCCAAAAGAGGTAGCCGGCAAACAGACCGATGAGCAGCCAGAGGCGATAGAGCACCCAAATGTTGCAGGGGCAAGAGGTCCTGCGCACAGTGAGTGAGTCATTGGTTCCACCAGTTATCTGGTATGAAGGTCTAGCGCGATATCAGCAGCGCGGCATGGCTCATGTGTTGGCAACGGTCGTGGCTGTGAATGGCTCGGCCCCGCGTGCACTACAGGCAAAGATGATTATCACGCAGGATGGTATCGTAGATACGCTGGGCGGCGGTGGTCTAGAGCACGATGTGATTACTACTGCTCGTCAGCTATTAAGTGGCGAGATATCCACCACGGTATCCAAACAAGTCAAACCAAAAGTTTCTGAAGCTAATGAGACAAGCGCGTCAGCTACTTCTAAAGCAGTACGCCGAGACGCGGTTTATACTAAGCATTACCCGTTGGGTGCGAAATTGGCCCAATGCTGCGGTGGTAGCGTCACTGTTATGTTCGAATGCTTTAATGTGACGCCGCCGATGTCAGTACTGGTATTTGGAGCAGGTCATGTAGCCTCAGCACTTATGACCATCCTTGCTGAATTGCCATGTCAGGTAGATTGGGTAGACAGTCGCCCAGAGATGTTTGAGCGTTACTTAAGTAATAAGCCAAATACTGATAAAGCACATCAGACAGACTGTAACCGCCACACTTCAATATCACATAACAATGCTGAAGCACGACCATTAGAATCAAACAAAACAGCATTAACCCAACCAACCTCTTATAAGCTACCAGTGCATATCCGTCCGCATATCGATGACGATCCTGTCGATTTTGTGCGTCCATTTATCGAGCAGGGTGGTCAGCGTTTTATTTTGGTTATGACGCATGACCATAGTGTGGATTTTGAGCTGGTGCGAGCAGCATTAGATACTGTTTCTGATATCTGCTCAGCTGATAGTAAGCGCTCAGATATCTCATTACCTTATATTGGCTGTATTGCCTCATCCACCAAAGCCAAGCGTTTTAGAGACCGTTTGATTCAGCGTGGCTATAGTGAGCAACTAGTCAATCAGCTCACCATGCCAATCGGATTACCAATTGGTGGTAAAGAGCCGATGGCGGTGGCCGTGTCTATCGTAGCGCAGCTCTTACAACGTTATCATCAGGTTGCTCTTTGAAGGGACTAATTACTTCATGAAACCGTGTCATTTTTCATTAAATAATTAAAACGCTCAGTACTACTACGCCATTGTGAGACTACCAAATGACCCTACATATTTATCAAGCTCGACTGCTACATTATCTGACTGAAAACGATCGTACTGAGCGTGCAACTTCTGATCTTTCACAAGCGTTAGATATTGATCAGAATGCAACGTTATTACCAGTAATTGCAGGCGTGCGCATTTATCCTGAATATATTGCTGACGGTGCATTAGTGGTTGATGATGTGACAAGATGCGTGGTCGAATACGGTCATAGTGAGACCATACTGCCAAAGTACGCCAATGCAGAGGGCAAGCCAGCAATTAAAGTGCACGACTATCGCGACAAACTCATCATGCCGGGTTTTATCGATACGCATGTGCACTATCCGCAGGTAGATATGATTGCCGCTTATGGTGAGCAACTGCTCGACTGGCTCAATAATTATACCTTTGTGACGGAAGCCAACTTTGGTGATCCAAAAATAGCGCATGATACCGCGCAGTTTTTTTTGAACCAACTACTTGCCAATGGCACGACCAGTGCGATGGTTTTTGCGACCAGTCATCCGTTATCTGCCGAGGCGTTTTTTGCCGAAAGCCATAGGCTCAATACGCGTATGATCACGGGTAATGTCTTGATGGACCAAAATGCGCCTGAGCCGCTATGTGTGCCTGCTGAGCAAAGTATCCGTGACACTCAAAACATCATTGATAATTGGCATGAGCGCGGGCGTCAGCATGTGGCCATTACCCCGCGCTTTGCGATTACGTCGAGCCCTACACAATTACGTCTGGCAGGTGAATTGTATGCCAGCCATGACAGTGTGTATTTGCAAACGCATCTGGCAGAAAACCGTGATGAGGTGGCTTTTGTGCAGGAGCTGTATCCCAATCATAAAGGCTACCTCGACGTCTATGATGATATGGGATTACTGGGCCGCCGTACCACCTTGGCACATGGTATCTATCTTGAGACACTAGAATACGAGCGTCTACGCGCGACTGGTACGCAAATATCACATTGTCCAACGTCCAATCTGTTTTTGGGTAGTGGGCTGTTCGATTTACCCAAGACGTTAAGTTATACCGGTGTTAGTATCGCCACTGATGTTGGAGCAGGCACGAGCTTGTCGATGCTCACGACGTTATCAGAGGCGTACAAAGTCCAGCAACTACAAAGTAATCAATTATCAGCACACCAAGGGTTGTATCAGATCACTTTGGGCAATGCACAGTCGCTACTATTAGATGATAAGATTGGTAACTTTATGCCCAATAAAGAAGCGGACTTTGTCGTGATTGATATGAAGGCCACAGCACTGTTAGAGCGACGTATGGCGCAGACCAAAACCCTTGAAGAGCAGTTATTTGTGCTGATGATGCTGGGTGATGATAGAGTGATTGAGCAGACGATAATTGCCGGTCAGAGCCGCTATCGAAAATCTACGGCCTGATGAACTGGCGAAAAACATGAGTCACAAAAAAGCCCCATTTATATATCATAAACGGGGCTTTGATTGCTCTGTATCTTTTGTTCTGTGCTTTTTTGTCTGTGCTTATGAGATAGCTTGGCGGCTTTTTTCCTAACTGGCATTTTCTAACTGACGTCTTCTAACTCAATAAGCACATCCCAGTCCGTAATGTCTATCTCATGGCAGTTGTTACCTTCGCCATTGATACGATCAATCACCAAAAAGTCACTGTCGCGTCCAAGCGCCAATAAGGGATGATGCCAGACGTTGGCAGCATACTGTACGCCTTGATGCGACTTGGCATAAAACACGGCCAGATCATCAGGCGACTGCGGCGGCGTGCCTGCTTTGGCAACGACGACGACATAGTCCTGACCTTCCATCGAGACAAATGCTTGCGTGCCAAACGGATGATACTCCATGACGGACAGCGCAATCGGATTCTCACGTTTTTTGGCTCGAAAGATACTCATACCGACAGTGCCACCCTCAAGCTGACTTGCAGCAAGCGCATGATGGCGAACCGCATAGCCATTATTGATCTCGTAAGTGTTGTCAGCGGTTTGCTCCTCCTCACTATAGCGCTCGATAACCGAGCCGTAAGGGGCAAAGTCGGCTTTGGTCAGAGGCTGAGCCGTTAGGATGACGCTCATTATTTAGTACCCGCCTGATCTGCCACCTTGCCAAACACGCGCACGCGGCTGATACCACCATCGGGGAAGATATTGACGCGAATGTGCGTGATAGGCTGGTCTATCAGGAGCTTGTCGTTACCAAAGGTATGGACATCATCCGCATTGGTTTTCTGAGGCTCAAGCAACGTATCCCAAAACATACTTTGAGTGACCAAGGTTTGCTCTGGGGTATTTGGCGAGTAGACGGCTTGAATGGATACTTTATTAGGGTAGTTGCCTTTAAAATGAGCGGTATCGATTTCGATAGAATCCACGATACCTGCTTGCCCTAAGGCAATAATGCACCAGTCATTGCCTGGCTCACGGCGGCGACGCGTCTCCCAGCCATCCCCCATATTGGGCGCTTTGGTCGGTAACAGTAAGTTGCTAGCTTCACCGAAATGTGCGTCGTTACTGGCGATTGCACGACCGCCATTTAACGCGCCTGCCAAGTCGAGCATTTCACCTTGATTGTTTAGGCTGGCATCAAGTTGGATATCACCATAGACACGCAGTCGAGCCACGCCGCCATCTGGGTAAATATTCAAACGGATATGTGTGACCGTTTGCTCGTTATCAGTTTCGATAAACTCATGGTGATTGCCCTGTAGTGGGGTCATGCCAACAAGGGGCTGCCAGTTTTTACTGTCCCAGTCTTTTTTACTGAGACTAGTAAGCTCAGTTTCATCTTGCTGTAGTAGCTCTGGCGCGTATAAGCTATCGACACTGGCAGAAGAGGGGAAGTTACCCGTAAAATGACTGGTATCGATATCGAGACCTGCGATTTTGGTCGGACGCGCCAGCTGAATGACTAAATAATCATAGCCCAAATGACGCTTACGGCGCGTCTCCCAGCCGTCCATCCATTTACCGTTATCGTCGAATTTACCTACAATAAAGATAGGCGCATCAGGGTTTAGAATACGGCTTTTATCCGCAAAAAAATCATCGGTCGCAAATAGCGCTTTGGCACCCAAGCGACTGTCAGCCACGTTAGATTTTTTAGTAAAGGCTGGCAGGCTCTCAGGCAGATTATTTGCTGAGATGATTTGTCCCACTTCTGAGGTGTTTTGACTCATTATGATTCCTTTTGCTTAATATTAGGTTTAATTGATCGAGTGCCGCTTGTTTTATTTATTCGACACACTGCGGCTTACTTGACAGCCGTGGTAGTGGCTGTCGTGGCAAAAGCTACATCCAGTTGGCTGTGTTGTCTGGTGTTGCTGGATGGTTGTCGTACCAGTGCTTCGCTATCTCATCACGGCGGCATATCCACACGTCAGGCTTATTGGTGATGTATTGCAAAAATTGCTTTAATGCCTTGATACGTCCTGCCCGTCCGATAATACGGCAATGCAAACCGATGGTCAGCATTTTTGGGGTTTCTGCGCCTTCTTCATAAAGGGTGTCAAAGCTGTCTTTGAGGTATTGATAAAATGGCTCGGCGTGAGTAAACCCTGGACTCGAAGAAAAGCGCATGTCATTGGTCTCTAAGCTATAAGGGATGACCAAATGCGGCTTGCGTGTGATTAGATCGCCATCTTGGGCTTTGACATTGAGCCAGTAAGGCAGCTCATCGCCATAGGAGTCAGAGTCATAGTGATAGCCACCTTGTTCGACCACCAGCTCACGTGTGTTTGGGCTATCGCGTCCCGTATACCAGCCGAGTGGCTGTTTGCCGAGCATGCGCTCAAATATGTTGGTTGCACGGCGAATGTGCTCACGTTCCGTCTCGCGGTACATATATTGATAAGTGATCCAGCGTAGACCGTGACTGGCAATCTCATGACCGTCTTCTAATACGCGCTCGATAATATGCGGGGTTTTTTCGGCAGCGGCAGCACAAGTAAAAGTGGTGATAGGAGCGCCGTACTCTTTAAACACATCCAACACCCGCCACACACCAACACGGCTGCCGTATTCAAATGCAGACTCAATAGACTGGTGACGGTTGTTAAACTCGGGCGTACCCAAAATATCCGACAAAAAGCGCTCGGACTGTCCATCGCCATGGATGACGCTATTTTCTGCCCCTTCTTCGATATTCAAGACAAACTGTACGGCGATTTTTGCACCGCCTGGCCAATTGGCTTTTGGTGGCTTGCCACCGTAGCCTTTTAGGTCGCGTGGGTATGTATTTTGATCAAAATCACTGATGATTTTTTTGCTCATTGTTTATGTTCCTATATCTCGTAGAGCCTTAAATATTTAATTGAATATTGCTCGCCAAGGAAAGTTTTCTATTGATAACAAACTAAAGGGATGATGCGTATGCGACAAGCTGCTGACGTTCTGTATCTGTTAACTGAGTGATATTACCAAGTGGCATATAGCCAGTTTGTACCGCAGTGACGATTTTTGCTTTGTGTGTTTTTAGATCTTCTGGTGTTTGCAAAATGATACCTGCTGGCGGTGCGGCAAAGCCTTGCTGTGTGGGCTGCACTGCATGACAAGTGCTACAGCGTGTATGTACAACATCCATCATAGCGTCATCTACTGATGCGCTCACTGGTACGGCTTCAGCAGCAGTGGCGGCATTATTGCTAACACTGCTATTATTAACGTTATCAGTATTAGTAGTCGCGCTTGTAGCTGTTGGGGTGCTATTAGTTGTCGTAGGTGTTACTGCGGCAGTAGCGGGCATTGCAGGCGCTGGATCAATTGGTTCAGGTCGCATCCAAATAATCAATAATACCGTCAGTATGGCTGGGATAACCAAGTAGCGTGGTTTTTTATGCCCCAAATGTTTTTGGTTAAAATAATGACGTGCCGTTGCAGTGATAACGCCGACGAAGACCAATACCAACCAACCTTTTTCATGAGCATACATCATCGGATAGTGGTTGCTAATCATGGTAAAGATGAGTGGCAGGGTAAAGTAGTTATTCATCAGTGAGCGGTTTTTGGCTTGCAGTGCCAATTCAGCGACTTCTTTGCCCGGTTTTTCGCCGCGCCGCACACAGTCTACGAGTGCGCGCTGCGCTGGCATAATACCGAAGAATACGTTACCGACCATCACCGTGCCCAAAATCGCCCCGATATGGATGAACGAGGCGCGATCACTAAACAGCTGATAAGAACCCCAACTCGCGATAACCAACAAGATAAAAATCAGGGTACTAAAGATAAAGGCGTTTTTGCCCAAATGACTGCGCACAATGACTTCGTAAATAAAGTAACTACCAAATAAAAACAGCAAGCTTGTCGCAATGGCACCGATACTGGTAAAAGGCACTTTGCTTGGATCGATCAGATAGGCAGTTGCATTGGCATAATAGACGATAGACATCATCGCCGCGCCCGTCAGCCAAGTCGTGTAAGCTTCCCACTTAAACCAATGTAGCGTTTTTGGCATCTCCTCTGGTTCGAGCTTGTATTTGGCAATCTCATAAAACCCGCCGCCATGGACGGCCCACAGATCACCTGAGATGCCTTTGTCTGCTTTCCACTGTGGCGGCTTGCGTAGGCTCAGATCCAGCCACACAAAATAAAACGATGCACCAATCCATGCCACCCCTGCGATAACATGAAACCAGCGAAAAAATAAACTCAACCATTCGAGAAGATAGGCGCCCATGCGGTAAGTGTCCTTTAATATGACAATGTCTAAATAAAATGGCTATGAGCGGATAACGATTTTCGCTCACAGTTTTTTGATAATAAGGGTCAGTTATGATCCGCGGTAGGTACTATAACCATGCGCACTCAGAAGTAATGGCACGTGATAGTGGCTTGCGTCTTTTATCACAAAGTCGATGACTACCTGCGGATAGAATGCCGTCAGCTGCTGGGCATCAAAATATGCCTGAGTATCAAACGTCACGGTATAGCGCCCCGTATCTAGCTGACGCTCAGTGTCATCAATGCTTGACTCAAACTGCCAAGCATCTGGTGTCACGCGGCCATCGTGATTGGTCGTCCCATGCGCAAGCAGTATCGTGTCTCCGCTGTCTGGTACGCGGTGTAGGCGGACGGCGATATCAGCAGCAGGCGTGCCCAAATGAGTGTCTAAGATATGTGACGATAAGGTGGCAGACATAAGGCTTCCTTTGTATTTAGTAAAGACGTAAATAGAGTAATGATGCTAGCGTATTTGATAAGTAGAACGTCGGACAAACATCGATAGTAATAATGTGGTTTGATAGCTGTTGATCATCTAAGCATTACCTAATAGTTTGCTTAGACGTAAACGTGTGATTTTATTTTGCTCTGCGGCGGCATTGGCCAGCTCTGTGGCACGGTCGTTTGGCAGGCGCGCCAAGAGCAAATCGAGCATTTGCTGTGCGCTTTTGCCGGTTGCAAAGACAATAAAAATGAAACCAAATTTATCAAGATAATCTTGATTGCCTTTAGCGAGCGCTTCGAGTACATCGTCTGCCGCATCGTTAGCGCCAGACTGCTCATGTGCGGCGCTATCTTGTGTATTGCGATATTTCTCTTTTAAAGAAGCCACATTACCGATTTGTGGATGTCCATCAAATGCTTCTAGCAAGTTGGCCTCATTGGTTTGTACCTCATCCCAGATAGCGTCGCTATTCGCTAAGAGCGCATCGAAATCTGCAAAAGGACGCGCATTGGCAATTTTATTTGCCCAAACGCTACTGGTACAGCAGATTAAAAGCTGAGCAATAGCTACTTCCTGAGACAAATTATTAAATTGCGCTAAGGTTAAGCTCATGGTGA
>CENM01039768.1_pt1 | contig 32419 bp, 27 predicted proteins | sample 530261 | NCBI WGS metagenome assembly CENM01 (sample SAMEA2619854, study PRJEB7988) | marine metagenome | biome: marine biome (ENVO:00000447); feature: deep chlorophyll maximum layer (ENVO:xxxxxxxx); material: "saline water (ENVO:00002010), including plankton (ENVO:xxxxxxxx)" | depth 80 m
GACTTAGTGGTACAAGTTAGCGCTGCCACTGGTACTAAATGCGTACGCTGCTGGCACATCCGTGATGATATCGGCACAGATAGCGCACACCCTGAACTATGCGCGCGCTGCGTGACCAACGTCAGTGGTGACGGCGAGGTACGTCATTATGCCTAACCCAACGGATTCATCTGAAAGCCCGCATGACTCGCAGGTTGAGGTTGATCATTCGCCCAAGCCTGCTCATGCGACCACAGGTAGCTCAACCACGCCTAGAGGCCGCCTGAGCAAGTCAACAAAGAAGACACCAAAACTGGTGGCCAATGGTACTCGTGCTTTTATGTGGTATGCACTGGCGCTGATTATCATTGTCATAGATCAGTGGACCAAGTGGCTGGCAGAAACCAAGCTGACCTTTCATGATCCAGTGCCCGTGATTGAGCCATTTCTCAACTGGACACTTGCTTATAATTACGGGGCGGCATTTAGTTTTTTGGCAGATGCTGGCGGCTGGCAGAAGTGGTTTTTTTCAGGGCTGGCATTACTCATGTCGCTGTTTCTAATCATCTATTTACTCAAAGCGCCTCGTAAAGCTACGCTACTCTCGCTTGGACTTGCCATGGTATTGGGCGGTGCGCTTGGTAATTTGATCGATCGCTTACTACATGGTCATGTGATTGACTTTATCCATGTGCACTATGCTGATGTCTGGCATTATCCCATTTTTAATATCGCAGATATTGGGATTTCTCTCGGTGTTGTACTGATTGTCATCGATATGCTGTTTTTGGAAAAGAAGCGTGAAATGCCACGGTCATAACCGTCTATAGTTAGAGATATTAATTTAATTGATAAATTAAAAAGGTGGGTTACGCAGTCGTAACCCACCTTTTTTTGTCTGTTTTTGACGATTGAATATATATGTTAATTTGACCTATCTGCACAATCTCTATTCATTCACCCACAACCCCTGCTCACCGACAAAGTAAGTATGTGTGTCTTCGACCTCGATGTTATATACCGTCATAGTAAGAGGACCTTCGCCTTCTGCCCAATCTATAGTATTAGGATCTTTCCATTCACCTTGACGAAAACCAAAGAACTCAGCATGTTCACGTTCATCTTTAGGTGTTTTTTCTAATAGGCGTTGCTCCCATTCTGAGTCAGCTTGCCACAATTTATTTATCCATGTTGGTGCTGGATCTGTATAAAGTTCATACCTTCCTGTTAATAAATTAACGTATGATCCTTTGAGTTCGCCTGTTTCATCACCAAAGCTTACCTGATAAGCATATCCTTTTTTATTTGCATGATACATAGGTATTATGCCTTCATATCTATAGTCATACCCACCTCCACTATCAGTTGTAAAATAAGTATTATCCTTAGTCACTAAGATATCTTGAGCGTTCAATTTATCTGCTCTCACCCAACCTCTGTTTTGTGTCCAAAAGGGATGATCTGCTGTCATTAATAGAGGTTCAGGCAATATCTGTTGTTTCTTTAACTTACGTCTTAGATTAACTCTATCTGCCAAATTCAATTGTGGATTTACATAAGTATTAAAATACATCATGAAAATTGATGCATCATTAGTTGTCGTCCGAGTTATCCTCTTGTAAACCAGATCACCCAAACCATCAGCTGCCTTAGACAACACTTTATCTCCAATTTCTAGTTGCTCTATTGGTACTAGTCCTGTTTCTGTATGTACTAAAGTGCCAGCAGTGAAACCTGAAAAATCTTTATCCATATTATTCATTCGCTAAAATTATGTCTTGTCAGGATTATTGCCATTCACCCACAACCCCTGCTCACCGACAAAGTAAGTATGAGTATCTGCTACCTCAATGTTATATACCGTCATAGTAAGAGGACCTTCGCCCTCTACCCAATCTATAGTATCAGGATCTTTCCATTCACCTTGACGAAAACCAAAGAACTCTGCACCTTCTCGATCAGCTTCTGGCGTTTGTTCTAATAGACGTTGTTTCCACTCCTCATCATGCTCATATAACTTGTCTGTCACTGCTTGATAAGTGACACTATTCTGAAGCTCCTCGCCTGTTGTTAAATCAATTAGACTGCCATATTGAGCAGGAATGTCTTCATCGAATTTTGGTACGAAACCAATATTCGATCTATCCGTTCTATAAATTTGTCTTAATGATGTAGTGTCATAGGAATTATTGCCAGACTCAGCCGAATATTTAATCAAGTCTTTGTTAATTAAAATATCTTGAGATTTTACCTCTTTAGCATTTATCCATTGCTTGTCATATACCCATAATGGATGATTCTCTGTTATCAATAATCGAGTTGAAGGTTGATCATCGACTAACCTCTGAAGTTCAATTTGTTCTTTCATGGGTAATGAAGAATCAATTGCAATCGATAATTCTAATAGCTTCACCAATACACTTTCAGTAACCATAGTATTCGTTACTGCTTTATATATCAGTTCACCTAAACCATTAGCTGCTTTTGAAAGTACTTTATCGCCAATTTTTAGTTGTTCTATTGGTACTAGTCCTGTTTCTGTATGTACTAAGGTGCCGGCAGTGAAACCTGAAAAATCTTTATTCATATTATTCATTCGCCAAAATTATGTCTTGTCAGGATTATCACCATTCACCCACAACCCCTGCTCACCGACAAAGTAAGTATCAGTATCTGCTACCTCAATGTTATATACCGTAGTGGTAACTGGCCCTTCCCCCTCTGCCCAGTCGATACCTGCATCATCTTGCCAAAAGCCTGTACGGAAGTTATAAAACTCGGCATTGTCTCTTAACTCTACTGGGGTTTGCTCTAATAGTCGTTGTTTCCACCCCGAATCTTCCACGAAAAGCTTTTCAAATACTGGGGCATAACTTCCAAAATATAAAGTACGCCCTGTTTCTAAGTCAACAAATCGTCCGTTGTTTGATTGATCATAAAAATTAGGAATAAAACCAACCGCATTTTTATCAGTTTTGAATACAACTTCAATTCCCCCTTCTTCACTACCTCCTTCAAAGAATGCAGATTCGTTATTTTTTAAAACAGTAATGTTACCTCTACTCAACTCTGCAGCAGTTTTCCATCCTATATCTCTCTCCCAAAACGGATGGTTTGCGGTACATAACAAATCCACATAAAGGTTATGATCAGTTAGTTGTTCGAATGGTAAGTCGTCTACAGACTCAGGTGTAAAGGTAGCAAAAAACACAGGCATATCTTTTGTGACTATAGTATGAAGTACTGGCTTATAGACTAGCTCACCTTCCGCGTTGTGTTGATCTCTAGATAAAACCATATCCCCGACTTTAATATCTTTGATCGGTACTAATCCTCTATTGGTATGCACCAATGTGCCACCAACGAAGCCTGACGTATTCATAATCACATTATCCATATGTATGTCTTAGTTCTCATTTATAGCAACTCTGATAATACATCAGTCACAGTCTCTAACCCACCACCTGCCAATAAAAACAACAAACCTGCCATGTTCACAACAACGGTCAAATAATAAGTCACTCGAAACTCAGGCTTTTGTGATTTGTGCCGCAGATACGTCTGAGCCAATAACGCCCCTACCCAACCGCCAAGCGCGCTCAGCACGTGTAATGTAAACTCAGGTGTACGCCAGTCGCTACTTTGGGCAGCAGCTTTGTCTTTGGCATACATTATATAAGTGACTAACCCTAGTGCAGCATACCAGCCGACCACCAGCCAGCTTAATTTATCGGTTGCTGCTAATAAAATTAAGACACCATAAAAAGCCAGTCCAAGAAACGAGCGTTTCTTTTGTCCTGCTTCAAACTCTGCCTGATGGCTACTTTTTTGGTTGCGCTGACGGATTTGCTGATTTTTTTGTGCCATTTTTTGTTGTACAAAGTACAGCTCTTGTACTTCTGTTGCCCGCAAGCGCCCTTGATTGTCTCGTCCCATGGTGAATACCACTTGTTCGCCAACCTCAGGACGACGGCGTGCTTTAAATTCACTCACATGAAAAAAGACAGAGTCACCGTTTTGAGTTTCAATAAAGCCAAACCCTTTATCGTCCTGCCATTTTTTGACAGTGCCTTGTTGTTTATTCACCACCGACACCTCATATCTTTTAGAATTGCCAGTTATAGTACACCATATGCGTTACATTATTGACGCTTACATCTAATCGCAGATGGCTTATCATTTCTTACACTATAATACGGCATTCAGATTCTTTATTCTTTTATTCCAGCAACCGATGGTTTTTTATTATGACTCAATCTCAATTTATTAATCCAAATGAAGACACGCGCATCACCTTTGGTAGCCTTGTTAGCCTACACTTTGAAGTATCACTAGAAAACGGCACGGTCATTGACTCAACGTTTAGTCGTGATGCGCCCGTATCTTTGACTATCGGCGATGAAAGCTTGTTGCCAGGGTTTGAGCAGGTACTTATGAATCTACGCGCAGGCGACACGCGCACAGCTCACCTTGAGCCAGAGCAAGCATTTGGTGAGTGGAATCCTGAAAACATCCAACATTTTAGCCGTACTCAATTTGCGCTCGTCGCTGACAATCCAGAAGTCGGTATGATGGTTGAATTCGAAGACAAAGGCAAAAACACCTTGCCCGGTACGATCAGTGCCATTGATGATGACCAAGTCGAAGTCGACTTCAATCATCCGCTGGCTGGGCAAGACGTATTATTTAAAGTAAAAATCTTTAAGGTCACACCACCTGGCGTCACTGGTATACAACTTATGTAGTTGTCCAAACGCACAATCCACAATAAAAAAACGAGAAAGGACAATCGAATGCAATATACAACGTTACCGCAATTCGATGAAAAAGTATCTAAGATCTGTCTAGGTACGATGACTTGGGGACAGCAAAACACCGAGGCTGAGGCACACGCCCAGATGGATATGGCACTCTCTGAGGGCGTCAACTTTTGGGATACAGCAGAGATGTATCCATCACCACCAGATAAAGACAGACAAGGTGATACCGAACGATTCATGGGTACTTGGTTTGATAAAACCAAACAGCGTGACAAAGTCATCCTTGCCAGCAAAATATCACCGATGGATTTTTTGCGTGATGGTCAAACACGCTTCAATGCTGAGCATATCAGTAGCGCGATCGATAGCAACCTTGAGCGCTTGCAAAGCGATTATATCGATATTTATCAGCTGCATTGGCCTGAGCGTAACACAAACTTTTTTGGTCAGCGCGGCTATACAGAGGACATGGCAGCACAGGCAGTAGATGACTTAACACCCTTTCTAGAGACCATTCAGGCCTTAAATGATGAGATCAAAAAAGGTCGCATTCGTGCTTATGGTTTATCAAACGATACGGCGTGGGGACTCATGCGCTATCTATGGGAAGCGGACAAAAATGGCTTGATCGCGCCTATCACGGTGCAAAACCCATATAGCCTATTAAACCGTTTATACGAAGTTGGTATGGCTGAGATTGCCCATCGCGAAAACGTGGGGCTACTTGCTTACTCGCCACTTGGTTTTGGCGTATTGTCTGGTAAATATCTCGATGGCAAGCGTCCAGATGGCGCACGCTTGACGATGTATGATCGCTTTGCCCGTTATACCAATGAGCAAGCGGTATCAGCGACCGAGCAATATGCAAAGATCGCCGCTGATGCTGGACTGGACATGGCGCAAATGTCATTGGCTTTTGTCAATTCACGTCACTTTGTCACCAGCAATATCATTGGCGCGACGACAACCGAACAGCTCAAGTCAAACATTGATAGTGTCAATGTGGAGCTAACAGCAGATGTATTGGAAGCGATTGAAGCGGTACACACACAACATCCCAATCCATCCCCTTAATTCGATCTAGATCAGCGGTCTATAAATTGCTACACCTGCATTTATTATAGACACAAAAAAGGCGCAAATCGCAGTCATATAACTCGCGATTTGCGCCTTTTTATTAACTAAACTGGCTTAGCTATAAATAATCAATCTTCAACGGGTACACGAAGTACTCGTGAATGCAGTTCTGCCAACCCTTCTTGCATACGTGCTTGCAACAAATTAGTCAGCTCACTTTTGGTACAGCCTTTTGGATCTAGCGGCGCCAGTGGCAATACATACGCAGTGACATCTTTGCTATCGAGCACTTTTTTCATGCTGTCCTTCATTGTCATCTTGCCATAGTATGGCAGCGCGTCGCTAAGCGTGCCATCTTTATCGACATAAGCGATAACAATGGGTCTGATAGGCACGTCAGCATCTATCGCTGACTGGAGCAATGTCCCATGAATACGCTTGATTTTTTTGCCACTAGTGGTGGTCGCCTCAGGGAAGAAAATCACCGAAAAACCTTTGGCTAAGAAATCAGCTATTTGTGAGGATACGGAGCCTGCATCACCGGAGCCGCGCTCGATGAAAAGTGTGCCTGCCGCATGCGCGAGCTTGCCAAACACAGGCCACTCACCAATCTCAGCTTTGGATAAAAAAAACGCTGGACTCACGGTACCAACGACAGGAATATCCATCCATGACACATGGTTTGACACCCACAAGCCGTGATGTTGCTCTACAGGCTCCACCTCAACGACCTTGACCCCAAATGAGCCTGCCATCTTGCGACAAAACGTTTGAATATAGCGTGGTAGTTTTTCGCGCGGTGGCTGCTTGAATGCCCCAATGCGTTGAGCGGCACGCATACCACCAGCGATGGTGGTGGTCATGCCAGCAATTTGCTTACCGCGCCCCAACTGTCGTCTGAGTGAAAAGCTTGATTTAGCTCGGCTCATCTTCGCCCTCATGATTAAATAACGGGTGTTTAATAGTCAAAAAAACGAGCCCAGTATAACAAAGTTCATACGCTCAGTGATAGGGTATCCATTCAGTGGCTGCTCACTTTTATACAAACGGGCAATAAAGCAGATTTATAAAAAATTAATCCCAGTCATCGCTGTAACATAAAACCATCGTTAATTGTGCTCATACCCTTTAACATCAAGTGATAAGACCACATATAGACAATCATATGAACGCTATATCAAAGTATACTGAACTGATAATAGCGATATATTTACTTTATTAAATAGGTGATACTCTTTGGATTATTTTGAAAGACATGAAGGTGGCGAGCGCGCCATTTTAGTACATTTAGATATTCGCCAAATTCAAGATCCTGATGATCTCAATGAGTTTGAATTGTTGGCGGATTCAGCAGGTGCCGATCGTTTGGCACTGGTCACAGGCTCACGTGCACGCCCTGACGCCAAGTATTTCGTTGGTAGCGGTAAAGCGGAGGAAATTGCAGAACTGGTGCGCGAGCATGATGCGGATATTGTACTGTTTAACCACAGCTTGTCGCCTTCACAAGAGCGTAACATCGAAGCGCTGGTGAAATGCCGTGTACTGGATCGTACTGGTTTGATTTTAGACATTTTCGCTCAGCGGGCTCGTACTTACGAAGGTAAGCTACAAGTAGAGCTGGCTCAGCTAAACCATTTATCGACACGTTTGGTCCGTGGTTGGACGCATTTGGAACGTCAAAAAGGGGGTATTGGCTTACGTGGCCCCGGCGAAACCCAGCTTGAGACCGATCGTCGCTTGCTACAAGTGCGCGTCATGCAGCTCAAAAGTAGAATTGAGAAGGTCAGACAGACTCGTGCTCAGGGCCGGGCACGCCGCCAAAAATCAGACGTACCGACTATCTCACTGGTTGGTTATACCAATGCGGGCAAATCCACTTTATTTAATCGCTTAGTCGATGAAAATATATATGCGGCTGATAAACTGTTTGCAACTCTAGATCCAACGCTACGCCGCTTAGACTGGCAAGGCGTTGGTCGTGTGGTATTGGTTGATACCGTCGGTTTCGTTCGTCATCTGCCGCATGAATTGGTTGAATCCTTTCATGCAACGCTAGAAGAGACGCTAGAGGCGGACTTATTATTACACGTCATCGATTCTTCTAGTGAAGATATGCATGAGCAAATTCAGGCGGTCAAAGAGGTACTGGCTGAAATTGATAACGATGTGCCGGTACTCAATGTTTATAATAAGATTGATTTGACTGACGAGCCTGCACGTATTGGTTATGCTAGCGAAGGTCAACCTAATCGTGTCTATGTGTCTTCTAGAGAGAACTTAGGCATAGAAGAGTTGTCATTAGCCGTGCAGCAGCTACTAACTGGCACATTGACCACTTTTGATTTGACGCTACCCTATCATGCAGGACAGTTAAAAAATACCTTGTACGAGCTTGGTGTTATTGAAAAAGAAAGCTATGATGATAGCGGCCATGAGTGCTTGACGATTCGCTTGCCAAGCGATAGACTAAGACAACTACTCGGACAAGCCAATCTCAAGCCCACCGATGTATTACCGCTTGCACAAGCAACATTGCTGATGCCAGTACTTGAGGAATTTGAGCAGCCCGACGAACATGAAGTTGAAGAGCCGACGATGATAGCAGAAGAAGAAAGAGCATTTGACGAATTTAATGCGCTCAATTCACAAACCGCTGATTCTGAAAAATAGTCGCTGCTGAAAAACGATTGTTGACGTCAATAGATAAGTAAACCTTTGATTCATACTGTTAGACAGCAATCTTTTATACAGTAGGTTAAAATAGCATAGACGGTATCAATCGATATCGTCTATTTTTTTGAATGTGTCTACAAGCTTTATTAGTAAGCTTATTCTCTATATAATCAACGGTTATACATTCAACAAATATTGATAGGTAATACTCGCCACTCAAAAGTTGAAATGTCACTACTGTCTATTATCAGCGTTAATAATATTATTTTTCACGTTATATCATTAATACCATCGCCCGCTCGTTTTTATAAACTCATCACCTATATCTGACTTGGCCACACTGCTTATGAAGCCTGCTCACTCCTCCCATCTCCCGCTATGGATTTCGTTAATTTTAACGTTGACCATGGTTATCGTTGTCCGAGAGACGGCTGTGGTTCTTTGTCAGTTGGCAGGTATCGCAAAAGCCGCCAATATTGTCGGCTTGGTGGCGATGTTTGTTATCTTGATGATATGGCGATTGCTCAAAGGGTTGCCTAACTGGCTCACTCAAGCCAGTAACACCCTCCTCGTCGATAGTGGTTTTGCATTTCTGCCCGTCTCAGCGGGTGCAGGCTTACTGCTATTCGCGCTAGGAGATGAGCTGTTGGGTGTGATGGTCACAATGATAGTAAGCACGCTCATACCGATGTGGGGACTCGCGCTACTGGCCAATCGCTGGTTGAGTCAAGATGCCAATGCCGACAGCGGCACGACTAATCAGCAAAAGGAACAGCCGTAAGCTGCGGAGAGATATTATGACTTTTGACAGCGTATTTATGGCGACCTTAGCAGCCGTACTTCTAACCTTGGCGGCACACGTCATTGCACGTATGTTAGCGCGTAAATTATCATGGTTACCGATGGTAATTACCGCGCTCGTTTTGGTACTGGTCTTCTTATTTTTATTGCAATGGGATTATGACAACTACTACAGCGCGGCAAAGCCTATATTCGATCATCTATTAGGATATGTCACAGTACTTTTGGCGGTACCACTAGCCGCAATGAACTTTAAAGGACTGCCTGTCAAAAAGCTCTCTTTGATCGTTGTTATTGCTAGTGTCATTGGTGCCCTACTGCCCATGTCATTGGCTTATCTATTTTCATTGAGTCACGACAGCATACTTGCTTTTGCTACCCGTTCTGTGACTACTCCCATTGGCCTGAGTGTTGCCGATTTAATCAATGCGCCATTAGCACTGGCGAACCTGATCATCATCGTCTCAGGTCTCATTGGCGGCGCTGTCGCCCGTTTTTTGTTTCGCGGTATCAATGATGATCGAGCTAAAGGTCTTGCACTTGGACTGGCGGCTCACGCATTTGGTACAGTAGAAGCGTGGCAAATCAGCCATACGGCAGGACGATATGCGGCATTTGGACTGGCAGTCAACGGTTTAGTGACTGCTATTTGGGTGCCTGTATTTATCAGTGCGTTAGGCATCTAGACTGACTTTGCTTACCGCTTTAACAGATGACTGAGCACTGTTTCATCATTTCAATCATTATTTTTATTGTTATTGCTTACTCAGTAACGAGACTAATAGACATGACATTTGGCTCATCCAACTATTGTCATCACCTTTGCATTTTAGAGAATTAAAATAAGGTACGCATCAAAAAAGTGCTTGCCTGTAATCCAATATAAATAGATATTTAACAATCTTCAAAAATATAGCACTTTGATTTATTTAAGTTTGTTTAACGATAAAAATTTGATTTTACAACTTATTTTGTCAATCTAATGCGGTAAAAAGTTATTATATGTTATAGTAAGCAACTATTATTTTTTGTATCTATTGCAAGTGGTTCTTGTTAAACGTGGTATTTGCTAGGTGGCTATATCGATGACGAGCTATAAAATCCTGCAACCCCGATGAACGCTTAAGCGCGTAAAATGACGCGTCTATAGGCAAAACAATTTGCTATTATTCGATAAAAAGTGATAACACTATGATAAATACTGCTACTTTGATTACTCGCTGTTTGTCTCCTATTTTATTAAGTGCGATTGCCCTCTCGACTTTTTCTACTGCTGCCAACGCTGGCAATATGTATATCTATAAAGACAAAGCTGGACAAGTACTACTGACCAACGTCAATCCTAGTGGCAATTTTGATAAATTCACTAAGAAAGTTAAAGTCACTTATTATAAAGACTCTAAAATGTATGACGGCATTAATAGTAGCAATGGCTATGGTAGCAGTGCCGCTAGCAAGAGTGGTAGCCGTAATGCTTACGACAGCTACATTCGCGCCTCTGCTGAACGTCATGGCGTAGATCCTGCCCTTATGAAAGCAATGATGCATACCGAATCTGCTTTCAATCCCAATGCTCGCTCACCTGTCGGTGCGCAAGGCCTCATGCAGTTAATGCCAGCGACGGCTCGTCGCTTTAATGTAAGTAACCCTTGGAACCCTGCAGACAATATTGAAGGCTCAGCCAAATATATCGCTTGGCTCATGCGCCGTTTCAATAACAATGTCGAACATGCAGTAGCTGGCTACAATGCAGGTGAAGGTAATGTCGATAAATACGGCGGTATTCCTCCTTTTAAAGAAACCCGTAACTATGTGCAAAGAGTCATGAGCCGTTATCATAGCTTGTATAAGAATGATGCTGGGCTATCTGGCGCCAGTATGAGTGCCAGCAATCAAGTCAGTAGCACCATTAACAGTGGGTTACGCAACGTCAGTTACGGCACTAGCAATAATGTGAATAGTGCCAGCTATGCTAACTCAGCTTATGATGCTTTACGCTAAGCCAGAGCTAAGCTAGAAATGAAATAGACCGGCGACCTAAAAAGCCAGACACAAAAAAGCCCGTTAATTTCTTAACGGGCTTTTTTGTGCTTGGACGCTTTATATCTTAATAGGTCATCAGTTATAAAGATAAACTGTGAGCGCTGAATCAGCACTCACAGTATTTTCCAATATGACTTAATTCTTACTTGGTGCTTACTTGTTAGCAGCCTGAGTTGCAGCAACTTCAGCAGCGAAGTCTTCTTGCTTCTTCTCAATGCCTTCACCAACTTCTAGACGTTTGAAACCAAGTACTTTTACGCCTTCAGCTTTTAGGACATCACCAACTTTTTTGTCATTGTCCATAACGTATGGCTGACGTAGCAAAGTTACTTCGTCTAGGTACTTACGCAGGCCACCTTCGATCATTTTTTCAACGATGTTGTCAGGCTTGCCAGACTCTTTTGCTTTGGCTTCGATGATGTCTTTTTCGCGTGCCAATACATCAGCAGCAACGTCTTCATCATCGACAGCAACAGGGTTGAACGCTGCAATGTGCATGGCAAGATTTTTGCCAGTGTCAGCGTCGCCACCTTCATAAGAAACCACTACACCAATACGTAGACCATGACGGTATGCAGCGATGTTAGCGCCTTCAAGTACTTCAACACGGCGAACCTGAATGTTCTCACCGATTTTTTGTACCAAAGATACACGTGCTTCTTCAACCGTCTGACCATCACCATAAGGCAATTCAGAGATGGCAGCAACATCAGTGACGTTGTTTTCTAGTGCAACGTTAGCCACTTTTTCTGCAAAAGCAGTGAAGCTGTCGTCTTTTGCAACGAAGTCAGTTTGGCAGTTAACTTCTAACAAGAATGCTTTGTTTTCGCCTTGAGCGATGATGATAGCGCCGTCCGCTGCGATGTTACCCGCTTTTTTAGCTGCTTTTGCTTGACCAGATTTACGTAGGTTATCAATGGCAACTTCAACATCACCGTTTGATTCTTCTAACGCTTTTTTACATTCCATCATGCCAAGACCAGTACGGTCACGCAGTTCTTTTACCATTTTGGCAGATACTTTTACTTCTGTCATAAGAGTCACCTTAGTATAGTTATGTATAAGAGGAATTAATGTCTATTCGATATCTTAATGTTGCTTTAAATCTAGCAAGACCGCTCATTTTGAGTCATCACTAATATAGCCATCAATGATGTCAAAAAGATAACATCTTAAAAACATAGCGCTATAGCCAGTACGAACGATAATACTCGCCCATTAGCTACTCGGTTATGTATAACGGCCTCATTAATAATGCTCTATTCAATAACAAGGCATGACGAGTAAAACTACATCATGCCTATTATGAGCTTATACGCTGTTCATAACATTATATGGATGCTGATAGCCACACTATCAAGATATCCTTACAAAGTTAAACTTTTTAACTCAGCTATTTACTCTGCTGGAGTTGCAGCTTCTTCTGCAGCTGGTGCTTCTTCAGTAGCAGGTGCTTGCTCAGCTTTACCGCCAGCTTGAGTTTGTGCGTATTCTTTACCAGCGATGATAGCATCAGCCATAGAAGTTACGTACAAAGTCACAGCACGGATAGCATCATCGTTAGCTGGGATGATGTAGTCAACGTTGTCTGGGCTAGAGTTGGTATCAACGATACCGATAACTGGGATACCTAGGTTTTTGGCTTCTTTAATAGCGATGGCTTCGTGATCTACGTCTACAACAAAGATAGCATCAGGTAGGCCGCCCATGTCTTTGATACCGCCTAGTGAACGCTCAAGTTTTTCCATATCGCGGGTACGCTCTAGCGCTTCACGCTTGGTTAACTTCGCAAAAGTACCGTCTTCTGATTGCTTTTCTAGCTCTTTTAGACGGTTGATTGACTGGCGTAGTGTTTTCCAGTTAGTCAACATACCACCTAACCAGCGATGGTCAACGTATGGCATACCAGCACGAGCTGCCTGCTCACGTACGATACCGCTTGCAGCACGTTTAGTACCAACAAACAATACTTTGTTTTTCTTAGCAGCTAGGCCGTTTACGTAAGTCAACGCTTCGTTGAACGCTTTTACGGTGTGCTCTAAGTTGATGATATGGATTTTGTTACGTGCGCCAAAGATGTATGGACCCATTTTTGGGTTCCAAAAACGTGTTTGGTGACCAAAGTGAGCGCCAGCTTGTAGTAAGTCGCGCATTTCGATTTTGGTTGGATTCTTTGTAGCCATGATAATATATCCTATTGGTTGGGTTATGCCTCCACATCACAAAAACAGCCTATTTGGCGACACGCATCTGCTACTGACTAGTCTTTATTACTAAAGCCCTAATGGTTCGCAAATTAATCAAGTCGCCAAACACCCAGCAATTTTTTGCCATGATGTGTGTGTCATTGGTTGGTTTCAAAAATAAGCCATTGTGCGTTTAAACTAATTATATCTAAACTATAAAAATAGCTGCGCTGTATTTTATCACATAATAACTTAAAGTCTCCAGCAGTTTATTCATAGTGCCTCAATGCGTTACAGATACAGTAGATCGGTAGTGCAATAAAAAAAGCGACACATTCGTATCGCTTTTTTATTTCTGGCTTTAGACTTTATATGAATGGTTTCATATTAGATTATGCAATACAGATACCAATCACAGCCTTGTAACCGCGCCATGTGAATGGCGTGATATAGCTTTGGCGATCTCTAGGTAAGTAAGACACACTTGGTGCGCTTTCAACAATCTGCGGCGTAGAGATAATGAATTCAGAACCAAATTCTGTACGGGCATTACCAGAGATAGTATTGGCCATTTCACCCAACAAGTCTTTCATCATCGTGATCGAAGAGTCAGGCTCACCCATCACATTTATCACTTCTCGCAACATTACGCTTGGTGCACTGACATAGACACAGCCTTCAAGAGGCCCTGATATCTTAATGACACCACTATAATCAAAACCAATCGCCGTTTTATTGTTGTTCAAATAAGGGGTATCGATAGATACTTCTGAGCCGTCGATCTGTGCAAAAAAAGCATTGATCGAGCTTAGAAACACACCCAACTTTTCTACTTTAAACATAATATATTAATATCCATCTGTATTACGTGGCAGCAGCATTAGTCCTGCAAACAAACCACAATCTCGCCAACTTGTGAGCGCCAAGTGATGGGAATGATAAAAGAACGTTCATCGTTCGGCAACACAATACTTTGCGGTGCGCCTTTGAACACAAACGGCACAGAGATGTGAAACTCAGAGCCGAACTCTTTACGCGCATTACCCGAAATCGTGTTGGCAACTTCACCAGCCAAATCGATGTAGTTTTCCTCACTCTTATCAGCTTCACCCATGCTATCCAATATTGAAGACAGTAATTGACGAGTTGCCGAAAAATACACCACGCCTTTTTGTCCACCTGATATACCAATAACACCTGTATAATCGTGGACTTTTGGCTGTTTGTTTTCTAATAAGTAAGGGGTGTCAGCAATTAGCTCTTCGCCACCAAACTGATTAAAATAGTTACTAATAATACTCAAAAAAATCTGTAGCTTTTGTTCTTTCATAATGACATCTGCTTTAATCGATGAATGGTATTAGTCTTGCATCAGCTCATACAAAGACTCCACGAGCTCCTCTTCTGAGAAAGGCTTGCACAAGAAACCGCTGGCACCTAGTGATAAAGCTTCGATGCCAGTGGCCTTATCAGACAACGCTGACACGACCAAAATACGCACATCAGGATCAATCGCAATGATTTTTTCGATACATTCAAGACCATCCATTTGTGGCATGGTCAAGTCCATGGTGATCACGTTAGGACGATGGATGTTAAATTTTTCAATGGCTTGAACGCCGCTAGTCGCTGTTGCAACCAGCATAAACTTTCCTGAATCGTATGCGCGCTGAATACGGTTTCTGATAATATTTGAATCATCAACAATCATTAATTTATGCATAACTTGTCTATTACCTTTAATGAAATGCTTGTCGTCCCTGACAATATCGTTACTGTTTTTAATTAAGCTTTAGGTAACGTAATGACAAACCGTGTCATTTGACCCAGCTCACTATTTACGTTCAGCTTACCATTGTAGTCTTTTACTTGCGCTTTGATGATATCCAGTCCAACGCCGCGTCCACCATCTTCATCTGCGTTTTCTTTGGTAGAGAACCCAGAAGAAAATAACTGCTTGAGTAAATCGCCTTGACTGAGCTGGCTTGCTTCTTCCTCACTAAAGCGACCTTCTTTGCTTAGCTTATTACGGATGCTGTCATAGTCGATACCTTGGCCATCATCTTGCACTACTAGTATGAAGTCTGAACCGTTATCTTGTACTTCTAAGTCAATCGTACCGACTTCAGGCTTACCAGCCGAATGACGAACACCTGGGGTTTCGATACCGTGCACAACCGCGTTACGTAGCAACTGAATACTGATTTCTTTAATTGGCTTGGCAAGATGCTCTGGTATGTGAGTTTGCGCCAGTGTCGTGCTTTTTAGCTGTACATGCTTGCCTTGTCTGGCAGCGATCTCTTTTGCAAACTCATTGTAAAAAGACAGTCGATCATCATTGCTTTCATCGTCTAGATCAATATCTAAACCGCCATCAGTGCTGATGCTACTCGCTGGCTGACTATTTACCGCAGCTGTTTTTGCCACGCCGTCTTTTAAAGCAGAATCGCTTAACGGGGCTTGCGTATTGGCTGTTGCCGCTTTAGGCGGCGCTGAGCGGTTAATACGTTCACCCAAGGTCGCAATGGTATTTGATAGACTTAGTAAGTCGTCTAAGTGTACTGCCAACTGTAAGAAATCATTACCCGATAGCTGGCCTTGATTTTGCAAGGCATGCAATTTGTCTTCTGCTTCTGACGCAATTTTAGTAAAGCTATGCAGTTTTAGTGCCGATGCCTCACCTTTCAAGCTGTGCATTTCACGATAGATCGCATTTAGTTTGCCTTCAAGCTCGTATTGTGAGCTACCAGGGTTTTTCAAGATGTTGTTCATACGCTCGATATGCGCTTGGGTGTTGCTAATGAACTCATTAATGATCTTTGGATTTACATTCAAGATAGTGGTTAACATCTCAATCTGCATATCGTTTTGCGAGCGTTCTTTTTCTAAACGCTGTTCTAAGTAAACGGCATCTGACACATCGTTGACGTTAACCAAAATACGCGCAATGTCTTTATCTTCATAAACACGTGAGAATTTAAAGTCTAAGAAGCGATTGTTAAGTCCTTTATCATCAGAGCTATTATGTAGCATCACTTTGTGCAAAGGATTTAGAGAATCTACCAATTTTTCTTTAACTCGAGGATTATAAAGCTGCTCAATGAACTGCTGAGTGGTCTTAAGATCTTTGTCAGAAATACGACCACGCAAGACATTGGTAAAGTTTTCTCCTGCTAGCCTATCAGAACCAACGATACTGTTTAGGGCGCGCGAGTGCTGCTGACCAATATTTAAGTCTTTGTCCAGTAGGAATAGGCCCGTATTTACCGTTTCCATAATCTCTTGCGTTTCACGACGAGCCGCAAATGCCTCAGCATCGGTCTCACGTAAGCGGCGTACAAAGAAGAATACGAAGATCAAGAAGTAAGCAAAAATCGCAACAACCCCAAGTGCCTGAATTAGACGAATGGTATTGGCTTGGCGTTCTGCATCATCAAACACTTCGTTGGTCAAATCATCTAATGATTCGTTCATTAGCAAACTTGAGGTTTTTGCCTGCTCTACCGCCTGAGTCAAATCATCTGATGAATCGACCAGTACGTTATCAGCATCTTTTAAGTAAGTTTCAATTCTAGGCTCAAGTAGCTGCCATTGCTCGTTTGCCGCTTGTACATTTTCTTGCGCACTACCGCTAACGCTCGGTAATTTGTACGTTTTGCCGTCAGCATCGTCGGTAATCGTGCCGCCTTCTCCGATAGCCGTCAACGTATTGTTAATCAGTGCTGTATTCTGTTCCAAACGCTCCAATACACGCTGAATGTGCGGCGAGCTGGTATCTTCACCGTAACTGCTATCCAAATCGAACAGATCTTTAATTACTGACTGTGCGCTGTTTGCTACTTGGTTGGTCTGATCAATCAATACCGTGTTTCTTTCAAGCAAGCTTGAGGTATAGAAAGTAAATACAAGCAAAGCTCCGATCAAAGACAAAAACAGTGCAATCGAAATAATCAAGCCGCGATAACGTTTGTTATCTCCATTATTTATTGTAGCCATATCAAACGTCCCTTAGTTTGCTTGTTCAGTGGTGGCAGAAGCACTAGCCGTTGGACTTGTAGTCTCACCAAGCCAGCGAGCTTCAATCTCTTTAAACTTACCTTTCGCTTTTAGCTTGGTAATACCGTCATTGATTTTGTTAATGAGCTCAGTATTACCTTTTGCCATCAAAATAACCTGCTGTGCTGATGGATTATCTTGCCCTTCATAAGGAACGATGGTTACTTTTTGCTCAGGATGGTTTTTTGCCGTATATTGCAAGATAGGTAGATCATGCAAAATCGCATCTACTTTGCCTTGCATTAAATCTTCATACAATAAAAAGGCAGTCGTTCTGGTCGAGAAGTTGTTGTACTTACCCATTTGCTGTGCTTGATCGACCTGCTTAGAGCCTTCCATTGCAGAGATGTTTTTGCCTTGCAAATCATCTAGGCTGTTAATATTTAATTCTGGTTTTGCATACATGATGGCGGCAGGGTTAAAGAAGTAAGGCTGAGACAACCCGTACTTAGCATCACGCTCATCTTTATAAGAGATGCCTGAAATCGCCAAATCGCGACTACCCGACTCTACTGTATCGAACATGTTTTGCCAGGTTTCTTTATAAAACTCAACTTTGAACCCTTCTTCTTCGCCAAGCGCGCGAATAGAATCAATGTCGATACCCTGCATGTTGCCGTAATCATCTTGAAATGAGAAAGGAGGCATGGTCCCTGTGGTTGCTACTTTTAAAACTGGCGCTGAATCTGGAAGGCTACTGACAAACTCCTCCTGCCCTTCTGCAGGCGTGTTCTCAGCAGCAGTACTTTCTGGTGTACTAGAGTTGCTGCATCCAAAGATACCTACGCTTAAAACGACTGGTAATATTCGGTATAGCTGCTTCATAATCTATCCTTGAGAATTAATGTGGTTATGCAATTTAATGAATGACAATCTAGAGAGGTTAAGCAATATTCCTATAATATTTACTTACAGAAAGTTACGTTAGATAATACTTACCTAACTTTACAATTGCAATAATAATGTTTGACAGTTATATACAATTAGTTATATATACATAATAATTCATATATATCTATACAATATATATTTTATTAATATTTATAGAACTTGTAGAAAAAGCTTTATCAAAAAGAAAATCTTATATACAAATTAATAGCAGACATAAAAAAGCACCCATACGCTCTAAACGTATGGGTGCTTTTTATGAGTACTTAATTTACGATGAAACCTTATACTTACTCTGCATCGTCAAGATTTAGGTTACGGTCTATCTGCCAGATTAAAAACGCACCCAAGCTCATCAGTACAAAAAGTGCAATACCGATTTTTAACACTGGATTGAGAGGGAATAAGTTTAATAATAAACCACCAAAAATACCCACTGAAAACATCAGCGAGCCTTGCAGCGCGCTTGCCATACCCGCACGCTGCTTTTGAAAAGCCAGCGCAATCGCTGAGGCGTTTGGCTGGGTCAATCCCAAGCCTGCAATACAAAAGAAAATACACGCCAGCACCAGTGGCAACCAAGCATCGGTCCCCAAAAATATACCGACAACAAACAACGTGCCTGCAGAGAGCACCTGCATCATCGTCCCAAAGCGTAATATGCTCAAGATACGAAAGCGATTGGTCAACCATTGGTTCAATTGAGTCAAACCCACAAAGCCCGCCGCATTCATCCCAAACAACCAGCCAAAGTGCGTGGCCGAGACGCTATAAGTGTCCATGATTAATTCAGAAGCTGAGCTGATATAGACAAACATCGCACCCATCAACAGCCCGCCACCGATCGCAGGGTAGTTAAAGCTGGGATCTTTTAATAAGTCCCAATACTGGCTAAGCACCTCTTTTGCAGGACGCACATTACGATTTTCTTCGGTCAATGTCTCAAAAAAGAAAAACTTAGTAAGCAATAAATTTAGGGCACCAAAAGCGGCCAAAAACCAGAAAATGGAATGCCAATCAAAAAACTGTAAAAATAGTGCGCCCAGCGACGGCGCGAGTATCGGTGCCAGACCCATCACCAATATCATGATAGAAAAAGCTTTTGCGGTCTGCTTGGCGGTTAGGCGATCTCTAATAGCAGCGCGAGTCACCACTGCCCCTACACAAGCGCCCAATGCCTGCATCGTTCGCCCTACAAATAATACATATTCATTGTCAGTGGTCGCACAAAGAATGGACGCAATCACATATAGTGTCATACCTATATATAAAGGCTTAACACGGCCAACACGATCACTAAAAGGGCCATAAAATAACTGCCCGAATACCAAACCCAAAAAATACGCTGGCACAGAGTTGGCCATAAATGCCGTAGATACGCCAAAATCATCTGCCATTGATGGTAGCGCAGGCAGATACATATCAATGGATAACGGTCCTACCGCAACCATTAATCCTAGCATCATAATCCATGCAACAGGCAGATCAGCAGAACGTACTCGTTCAGAGGCGATAGGTTTATTTGGTAGAGAGGACTTTGGGGCAGACATAGTTAGACCATTTATATAGTGATGATTACTTAAGCGCTTGTAAGATACATGAAATAGATATTTTTAACGACAATAGTGCATCTTTATCTAAATCTGTGCAAGCGGACAGTGTTATATCGTGCTGTCCACTCGGATTTCAATAGCCATAAGGGACTAATGAAACAAGCCTTAACAACTAAAAACAATCAACGTAATTTATCAAAATATGTCTGTCGTACTTTTAATCTAAGTACTGAGGCCGAAATTGTCTCAGATAAAATCCTTAAGACAATATCTACCAAAATTAAAGAACGTTAGCGGAACTGACGTTTGCTAAACACCGTGCTAGCTTGCTTTGCTTTTCTCAGAGCAAGTTTGCGATTGCGTCCAAGCATCATCTTAATCTGCCAGATTTTTTCTTTATATAAGGTAGTCGCAGGCTGCTCATACATCGCATTAATTACGCGTTTGCTCGCTAGCACAGCGTCAGGAGAGCGCTCAGCAAACTCAGCCGCCAGCTGTCGTGCTTGCTCAAGCGGCGTCTCACTACAATGACTGATTAATCCTAATTCTTTGCCATCATTGGCATTGATGATGCGCGCCGTCATGGCCAGCTCTTTGAGAACGTCTTCTCGTACCACCCCAAATGCCGATTGCGTCAATCCCATGTCCGGTACCAAACCCCATTTGGCTTCCATAATAGACAGCTGGCAATCCGGATGACTAATACGCACATCACATGCCAATGCTAGCTGTAGCCCAGCGCCAATACAGTAGCCTTCTAGTACCGCGATGACAGGTACTGGTAGATCACGCCACACCAAGCAGACACGTTGGAATGAGCTTTGCCAAGGCTTAATCAGCTCCCAAATAGCAAAGACTTGGTTTTTTGGATGGTTTAAATCCCCTAAATCAATACCTGCACAGAATGTGCCTTCTGCACCATTTAAAATAACCGCGCGTATCGTTTTGTCTTTGCTAATACGCTCTGCCACCATAATCAGCTCATCGATGACTTGAAAGCTCATGGCGTTTTTTTTGTGCGGACGATTTAGCGTCACAGTGAGTATATTATCAGTGACACTCACTTGTAGCGTTTCGTATTGGTAAGTTGCAATGGCGCTCATAACGATCCTTATTTATGAATGGGTAAAAGATAGACTGATAGCGATAATGTTAGCAGGCTTATCCATATCCTACCTTAGCAATAACTGACTGCTACGATACTGTATCAAGCGTCTGCCTTTTAATATTCGCACATTATCTGGCTGCTAGTGATCGGTATCGTATGCAATTCACTTATTACATCGCATAATAACGGTCCGATTACCTGCTCTAAATCATTTTCCACGTCATGTCATTTTCGCTCAAACGATGATAGTTGAGCTGAGGGTAAGCCGATAAATCCACGTTTTGTAAATTATTCAGTGCGGTAAGTAGTGCCTCATAATATGGCTCAATCATCGCAAATTGTACCGGTGTTGTATGCTGTACATTCAATAAGCACTTATCCTCCAAGTCTTGGCTGGCCTGACGTAGCTGCGGCACTCCTGTATAACGACTGCCGCCCAATATGCGATGGGCAATTTGTGCCAACAAGTTACGATCACGAGCTTCCCATGCTTGAGTCAGTGCTTGCTTTTCCTCGTTAATCGTATCGAGCATCATAATGATGAGCTTGGCTGCCAAATCAGGTTTGTTTGCTGAGCGAGTAAGCGCATCTTGCCAGTCTAAAATATCAGACGTATCCATTGTACTGAGGTTTTTTTGATGGAGGTTGTGATCCGTTTGCTCATATAGCCTTTTATCCATATTCGCTGTTATGTCTTCAGCAGAATTATCTGTCGGTTCTTTTGGTGGATACAATAATGATTCTTGCCCTTGCTTGTGTAAACGTAGGCTCTCATAGCGAGGCTGGTTCTCACGGGTGGTCTCTCGTCTATAATCGTCACGTGGCTGACTGTCACGCAAGTAGTCATCACGGATTTTTTTTAGTGATAATGGTCGAGTGACTTTTGGCGGTTCTGTGATTTCAGTCCTATTACGAACGCGTTCGTTGTCTTTGACCATCGGATAAATGGCGGTCTTTTGATCCGAGAGCGGCGTCGATTGTTCTGTGAGGTGTATATTTTCGGAGTCGGTATTTTGTAAATCGATGCTTTGCAAATTAGAAGCTTGCAAATCAGTATCAGCCAATGCCGTTATTTGCGGTGTGATGCTTTTTCGGCCTAGCCACTTTTGGAGTACTTGCAATAACTGAGGTTGGCTAATTGGTTTGCCAACGTAGTCATTGATACCGCTGGCGATCAGCTTGTCGCGCTCATCCGCTAGGCCATGTGCGGTGAGAGCAATAATAGGAATACGGCTATCAGCCGCTTCAATGCTCCGAATTTGCTTCGCTGCTTCATGACCTGACATGCGCGGCATTTGGATATCCATAAATATCAAATCGATATGATTTTTATCTTGAGTAGCTGTTTTATCGTCATTTGCACTCTCTTCAGCATACAGGGAGGTGCTGGATTTTTTATTGACCTCATCACGTGTCTCGGCTTTTGAGAGTTGCGTTTTATTCGACAGACTTTGCTTATCGTTTTTAGCAGATTTGACATTTTTGGTTTGCTGTTTACTGATAATTTCTATGGCATCAAAGCCGCTACTCGCTGTAATGACTTGTATGCCAAGCTCGCTCAATAGCGCATCAAGCACCAATAGATTTGGTAGATGATCATCAACTGCCAGCACGGTAATCCCTTTCCAGCGCGGCTCTTGTAAGCTCTTTGGCATACTGCGATTTTGTGTATCAAGCATTGCGTATAGCTGTCTTTTGTCCAATGGCTCATACAAGATATTGGCTTGATAGCGGTTAAGCAGCGCTTGGTCAGCCGCCACTTGATAGCCAAACACAGCAAGTTTGCCTTGATAATGGAGACGGATTTGCTTGAGTAACGCCATCATATCGTCTTGCGTATCATCATCAACGATGACCCAATCCCAAAAGTTGCCATGCTCTTTGAGCGACTCAAGCACCCCTGGCAATGAATTGGCTTGAGTGAGCTTAATCGGTAAGTACTGCAAGCTGGCCTTCAACACTTGTATTGAGGCCGTATGACTGATCCAAACCAAGACGTTGAACTCATCAGTCTCGCTTGCAAGCGGTGCCAATACTGGCAGCTCAATGGTCTGACCAGTTGGTGCCTCTAGCACATCGACATGGGCTGGCATACGGAACCAAAACGTCGCGCCTTGATTGGCGATGTTCTCTTGAGCGTTGTCATGAAAGCCGATATCGCCGCCCATGAGACGCGTTAATTGTTTGGAGATAACCAGACCCAACCCCGTACCACCATATTGGCGCGTGATTGACGGATCACCTTGGCTAAAGCTTTGGAACAGCATTTTTTGGTCAGCAAGCGAAATGCCTTTACCACTGTCTTGCACACTGATCATCAGATAGTTATCACGATGATCGTCCAAGCTGACCCGTACGACCACATCGCCACTGTCTGTGAATTTGATGGCATTCCCCACGATATTGGTCAATACCTGCTTGAGGCGCAGCGCATCGCCATTGATACGCATGGGCACGTCGTTATAGAACAAGACAGCCATACGTAGACCTTTCTCCGCAGAGACAGGAGAGAGCATATCAACCACATCATAAATGGTGTCATACAAATCAAACTCATGACGATCAAGCACCAACTTGCCCGCCTCAATCTTAGAGAAATCCAAAACATCATTGACCAAGGCAAGTAGGTGAGCTGAGGATTTGCGGATAGTCTGTACGTATAAATCCTGTTCAGGATTGAGCTCACCGTGACGCGCTAATAAGTTAATAAAGCCATCGATACTGTTCAACGGCGTGCGCAGCTCGTGGCTGATGTTGGCCAAAAATGCGGATTTGGCTTGGCTGGTTGAGATGGCAGCATCACGCGCATTTCGAATAGAGATGTTTTGCATTTCCATCTCATCAAATGCCAAACGCAGATCGTCTTCGGTTTGCTCGGCATGATCCTTGAGCTCCTGAAAACTTCTATGGAGGCGACGAAATGTCTTGACCAAATCTTGCTGTAATAAATTAAGCTCACCATCTGACTCTACTGGTACAGGCTGATATAAGTTATCAACATGGGTACGTTGTAATTGCAAACGCAGCTCATAGATAGGTGCAATCCAACGCTTTGAGTAAATATTTAAGCTGAGTAATAAAATCAGAATGGTAAACAGACCGGTAATCACCAGCGCCATCGCAATACGATAACGGGCGATATAAAGTGGCTCGTTGTCCATATCGACCAGTAGCCACAACGTCTGCCCCTCAAACTCACCCAACACGCTGCCATATGCCGTGCCTACAGGCGTTGGTTTTTGCGATAAAAACTTTGCTGAGTCACTGATTAGCGGCCATTTCTCGTTCAGACCATAGCCTACGGTCGCCAATACTTGATTGCCTTCATTGATAACAGCAATACGCTGTACATGCTGCTCAGACTGCATACGCCCGAGTTTATCCTGTATGCTTTCGAGCGTTGTCATCGCACTCTGTGATGCCTTATCTGTGCTGCTTTTTGCTTGCTGACGTTCTTGCTCCAACAAATCAGGAATCAGCTCTGCAATGACTGGTGTATAACGAATCAATACCGCCTCAGCCAGTGCCTCTTGCTCTGAATCGCTCGCACGCATGGTTTCGTGAAATACCAAAATACCCCCTACCGCCGCCAACACGCAGATGGGTAAAAACACCAATAGGATCAGCTGCCCATAGGCACTGCTGGTATTGAAACGTTTTTTATATGCCATGCTCGCTCTACTCTCTACGAAAATGCTGTCTGTGAATTTTGTTACGGTCTCTACGCTACCATAAAAAATGCTTAAGCTTGCTAGCTTGTTTTTTAATGATACGCCTTTTATGGCTCAAGATTATCTTAACAGGATTCTATAAATCACGTTTACCCATTCAAGGTGAATGAAACACAAACTTTGACCAATATGGCTTTAAGCAAACCTAACAAATATACATACGTTACTAAACGGCATGGTTGCGGCACCATAAAACCTGCTTTTGTCCCTAAAAAAATTGCCAGTAAAAGGCGCTTTCATCAAGTATTATTCTTTTATGCAATAAGCGCAGCTAGCAACAAAATGATATAATGGCGCAACTTTTTATTTGCCACAATAGATGGTTTACCCTCATGATGAATGAGAGCGTACGCTACTGCCGTTAAGTTTTGGTTTATCTGTCACTATAAGCCAATACACAAAACGCTTGTCTCAAATGATGATCAGACAATAAAAAATAGTGATTCGATCACAGCCTATCGCCCAAAAAATATTTTAGAAAATAAATAAGGATTTCTTATGTCCGCAACGGCCATGTCAAACGCTAACTTTATCACTCAAGTCACCAAGCTTGCCGATTGTGTTGGTCAAACGCCACTGGTTCAATTGCAGCGCCTACCTGAACAAGAGCATATCGAAAATGGCGCCACATTATTAGCCAAATTAGAAGGCAATAATCCCGCAGGCTCTGTAAAGGATCGCCCTGCTTTTAATATGATTTATCAAGCAGAGCAGCGCGGTGATATCAAACCCGGCGATACATTGATTGAAGCCACCAGCGGCAATACTGGCATTGCATTAGCCATGGTCGCGGCGATGCGCGGCTATCCAATGACATTACTGATGCCAACCAACTCTACTCAAGAGCGTAAAGATGCCATGATTGCTTACGGCGCGACGTTGATTGAAGTCGATGAAGGCATGGAAGCGGCACGTGATTTGGCATTGCAGATGCAAGCCGATGGTAAAGGCATCGTACTGGATCAGTTTAATAATCCTGACAATAGCCAAGCGCATTATCTCACCACAGGGCCTGAGTTGTGGGCACAAACTGACGGTAAGATCACCCACTTTATTAGCTCAATGGGTACCACTGGCACCATCACTGGTGTCTCACGTTATTTGAAAGAGCAAAATCCTGACATCAAAATTATCGGTTTGCAGCCTGATGAAGACGCGTCTATCGCTGGTATTCGCCGTTGGCCTGCGGCATATATGCCGGGTATTTTTGACGCAGACTTGGTCGATGAGATCATGGATGTCGATCAGCGTATCGCTGAAGTCTACATGCGCAAACTGGCAAAAACTGAAGGTATTTTTGCTGGGGTATCTTCGGGCGCAGCTGCATGGGCAGCGACCCAAGTGGCAAAAGCAAACCCTAATGCCGTCATTGCCTTTATCGTCTGTGATCGTGGAGACCGTTATTTATCGACAGGTTTATACAATGTTGATGACAGTCATATCGATAATGATGCAGATAACGCAGCATAGTAAGCTTATAAAAATGCAGGATTCTTTATGTCACAAGCTCTACCGTCCGACCCTATACTAGTTTTCGATATCGAGACGGTCGCCGATATCGATGGCGCACGGCGTATTTATCCGCAGTTGGCTGCACTGAATGATGAAGACACCTTAAGCGCACTGACAGCCATCCGCATGCAAGAGGCAGGACACGATTTTATGCGCTTGCCATTGCAGCGCATTGTCTGTATTTCCGCTTTATATATCAAAGATGGCAAGTTATCGCTATTTTCATTGACCGCGGATAAGTTTAGCGAAAAAGACATTCTTGCCAAGTTTTTTCGGGCATTCAGTGATCTTGAGACCTTGCCACAGCTCATCAGTTGGAATGGTTCAGGTTTTGACATACCTGTACTGATATATCGCGCTATGCAGTATGATTTATCAGCGCCATGGCTGTTTGAAGAAGGTGAACGTATCAAAAATATGCGCTTTGACAATTATGTCAATCGTTTCCATACGCGTCATCTTGATTTGATGGACAGATTTAGTCAGTACGGTGCCAGTCGCCGCGAGGCCATGGATGTGGTCGCCAGTTTATATGGATTACCAGGCAAAACTGACGTTGATGGTAGCATGGTGGGCGCGCTCGTCAGTAGTGGTGATTGGCAGACACTCTCCATCTATTGTGAGTCTGATGTGATGAACACTTGGCTCATCTATCTTCGTTGGCTACGTCTGACAGGAAAGCTGTCCTCACCAGACTTTGATGCTTGGCAACAGCAGAGCTATGACTATCTAGCACAATATACCCAAACCGATGGTAGCCCAAGACATCAAGAGTTTATTGCTGACTGGTCATCGGCACCCAAATTATAGAAACCGTATTATTAGCAGTTTGTTATTCTCCTCTTATAGTTATTTATTATTAAGGCAGGTTTATGCAACCCACCGACTCCAAAACCTCAATAGCCAATTCTGCTCCGCAGAACGGTGTTACTCAAACGAATGATAGCCAAAAGATTGCCATTCCACCCAGCAAGAAAAAATCTAAGCCATCATCAAAAACGCGCCGTCGTCTAAAAGATGCAGAGCCGATTCCATTTAACATTGATGGTTTGTCACATGATGGTCGCGGCGTAGCCATCTATGGCAATGGTTTTGGGGTTGATGATGGCCATGCTGAAGATAAGCATGGCAAAAAAATATTTGTAAGCTTTGCTCTACCGGGTGAAAGCGCACTGGTAAAAATCACCAATAGCCGTGCCAGCTTTGAAGAAGGCGATGCAATCAGTATTACTGCTAAACCAAATCCTGAGCGTGCTGTACCGCCTTGCCCACATTTTGGTGTTTGCGGTGGCTGCAACTTACAACACTGGCAGCCAGATGGGCAAATAAATTTTAAGCAGTCCGTACTTGCTGAGATGCTCATGCATCAAGCCAATGTAGAACCTGATAACTGGCTGGCACCTGTCGTAGGTGATCGTCTTGGCTATCGCACCAAGGCTCGTCTAGGCGTGCGCTATGTCGTCAAAAAAGAAACCGCGCTGGTCGGCTTTCGTGAGCGCTCAAGTAACTTTTTGGCAGAGCTCAATGAATGCCATATCTTAGACCCACGCATCGGTTTTGAAATTGAGAACTTAAAGACGCTCATCAGCACGTTAGAGAGCCGTGACAAGATTGCTCAGCTTGAGCTTGCGATGGGTGAGCAATTGCCAGAATTGCCTGACGGCAATCAACCTGTTGCACTAATCGTGCGTCACTTAGAGCCGCTGTCAGAGGCTGATATAGACAAATTAAAAGCATTCTTTGCAGCGCGCAATTGGCAGCTATATCTACAGTCAAAAGGCGCTGATAGTATTGAACGTATCGCTTTGACAGAGGCAGATGATTTAAGCGAGCAGTTTGGTCGCTTGTATTATCAACTGCCAGAATATGATTTGACCTTTGAATTTATTCCTACTGACTTTACCCAAGTCAATTTATCTGTCAATCGCCAAATGACTAAGCTGGCTTGCGACTTATTAGATTTAAAAGCAGGTGAGCGAGTACTGGATCTGTTTAGTGGTTTGGGTAATTTTAGCCTGCCGCTAGCACGTCTCGTTGGTGAAACAGGTTCTGTGGTGGGTGTCGAAGGTAGTGAGGCCATGACCAAGCGTGCGGCTGACAATGCTCGTCGTAACGGTATCAGCAATACTGAATTTTATAGTCAAGATTTGACAAAAGATTGCACTGACAAACCTTGGGCCAATCAGGGTTTTGACGCCTTACTCATCGACCCCCCGCGCTCTGGTGCTTGGGAGATTATGCAGTATTTGCCAAAATTCAATGCTGAGCGTATCGTATACGTTTCTTGTAATCCAGCAACCCTCGCCCGCGATACCAAAGCATTACTAGAGCAAGGGTATCGCTTGACGCATGCGGGTGTCATGGATATGTTCTGCCATACTGGACACGTCGAGTCTATCGCTCGTTTTGAAAAAGTAGACAGCTGATTTTTATACGTATCTTATGATTCGTAATAGCCTCTTAAGTAGCCGTATTATGACCGCAACACTGAATCCAAGCTTGGATAATATTTTGCCTATAACTCACGGCTATTTCACATAATTAACCAAAGTCATTACAGAGCCTCGCTTGATTTGTCCTTTCAAAGTGAGATAATAGTAAACAATCTTCTTATACTGTATATCGCCGTATAAGCAGCACTTGTACTCGTAGCTTTATATATTTTACGCGCATTTTATGGCTGTTAAAAATCAGATTTTTAGCAGTTGTATTGGTTTATAGCTGGCACTTTATGAATCGTTCATTCAGAGTGTGTGCATAGTAGATGAGGTTATAATCAATTCAAAATAGCTAAGAGGAGTCGGCTATGGTAAAAATTCGTGAGGGGTTACCGTTGGTGGATGGACAAACCACGCAGGCCGACAGTGCCACACTGGCGGCGCGATTGGTAGCGAGCCAACGCTCTCACCAATCTGCCAACAGCTACGCCCAGATTCCTCTCGATATCAAATACCAGCTGTCAACTCACAAGCTACATACTACGTTTGATCGATCAGCCGCACATACTTATGATGGCCTCGACCCCGCGCTTGAAAACGAGTATCTGGACAACACCTATACGCTCTCAGATGAAGAGCTCGAATCCATTGATTTAGATCAAGCCAATATTGATGTACCCACTTGGCTCGACAATGTGGCGAAGCGTATCGGTCAAGAGTCTGTACCTCATCTGAGTGCTGCTTGTGAGTTTATCCGTAGTCACATGAATACTAGCGAATCTGAGCGCTCAGGTGCTTACGTCACTGGTATTGGCATGACAGACATATTGACCTATCTCTATCAAGATGAAGATGCGCTTGTTGCTGCCATGCTATATCGCAGTGCCCGCAAATCTATCATTAGTCTTGCTGAAGTTGAGAAAAATTTTGGTGCGGATATCCTAGCCCTTGTTAAAGACACTTTAGCAATGGGGAAACTCTCAGAGATTATTGAGAGCAATAAACGCTTAGAAGATCATTTCGTCAATAATCAGCGTGACCAGCTATCAAATATTTATAGCATGCTCATTTCTGTCACCAACGACGTGCGTGTGGTACTCATTAAGTTGGCAGAGCGTACCTTTGCCATGCGTGAGTTGACGTTTTCTAGGCCAGAGCGTCAAACTCGTGTCGCGCGTGAGGTCATGACTATTTACGCCCCATTAGCGCATCGCCTAGGTATCGCGCAGCTTAAATGGGAGCTTGAGGATCTGGCGTTTCGCTACCTTGCGCCCGATAGGTACAAAGAGATTGCCAAGCTACTGTCCGAAAAGCGAAGCGAACGCGAGTCTTATATTCAGCGTGTAGAAGACAAGCTCAATGAGGCATTAGCGAATGCTGGTATTGAGGGCGAAGTATCCGGACGTGTCAAGCATATCTATTCTATTTACCGCAAAATGAAGCTTAAAGGCTTATCGTTCGATCAGCTGTATGATATTCGTGCATTACGAGTATTGGTCAATAATCCTTCAGACTGTTATCACGTCTTAGGCTTGGTACATGGTTTGTGGCGTTATATTCCTGAGCAATTTGACGATTATATTACCAACCCAAAGTCAAACGGCTACCGCTCACTACATACTGCCGTCATTGCCGAAAACAAATCGCTTGAAGTGCAGATTCGTACTCAGGAGATGCATTTTGAGGCGGAGCTTGGCATGTGCGCACATGTCAATTACAAAGAAGGCCTGAAGAATAAAAAAGACAATTACTTAAATCAAAGAATCAGCTCGCTACGTCAGCTACTGTCTATTAACAACGAGACCCGTAACCAGCCGCGCTCAGCTGTCATGACAGGCGAAGAGCTAGATGACATGGAGCTTGACGAAGAAGAACAACTCGTTGATTTTGATGAGCTCGAGCGTATCTATATTTTCAGCCGTGACGGCGACATCACCGAGCTACCAAAAGGTGCAACCGTTCTCGATTTTGCCTATTATGTGCATACCCAAGTTGGTAACCGTGCACAGGCAGCCCGAGTTAATCAGCGCTATGTGCCATTGACTTATCAGCTAAAAACAGGGGAACAAGTTGAGATCATCACTAAGGCATCGCGTGAGCCCAATCGTGATTGGCTAGTCGCCTCACTGGGCTATATTCATACCAATCGCGCACGCTCAAAACTGCGTCAATGGTTCAACAAACAAGACCGTGATAAGAATATTGAAATAGGTCGTCAGATGCTTAGCAAAGAGCTTGAGCGCCTATCCGTGCATCCCAATAGCATTGACTTAAATGACTATATCCAGCATTTCCACGTCAATACGACCGATGATATTATCGTGGGGCTCGTCACAGGTGATATCGGTCTCAACCAGCTAACCAGCCATATTTCTCGGCAGCTGCATCTAGAACCCGAGATACCACCAGAGAACTTTGCACCGCACGTCGATACTAGAGATGCGAGCAAGCTCGATGCCTACAAAATCCGTATCGACGGTCTGGATAATATTGAAATCAATTTAGCAGGCTGCTGCCATCCTGTACATGGTGAGCCAATTGCCGGATACATTACCTTATCGCGAGGTGTCAGCGTTCATAACCGCGGTTGCCCTGAGTATTTGCGTTTGGTCGAGCGTGATCCTGAGCGCAAAATAGAGGCAGCTTGGCAAGTACAATCTGGTCGCTACCAGCCTGTCGATATCCACGTAGAGGCGTATGACAGACGCGGCCTGTTGCGTGATTTGACACAGATTATTGATAAAGAGAACGTCAATATCCGCAAAGTTGAAACGCTTAGTAACGATGACAATATCGCCTTTTTGAAATTTCATATCGAGGTTTCAGGGCTAGCGCATCTATCTAAGTTACTGGCGAAACTAGAGCAACAGCACGGTGTCTTACATGCTCGTCGCGCTGTGGCTTAGTTGAAATGCTAAGCTACCAATTATTCACTCAAAAATAGAGTTGTCATAAAACATCATGCCCGAATTGCCAGAAGTAGAAACCACCAAGACTAGCCTTGCACCATTATTAGGACAACAGGTGATTGATATAAAGGTCTTTGAACCCAAGCTACGTTGGGCGATGCCAGATGACTTAAGTAGTCTGGCTGACTACACGTTAGATAGCGTTGAACGCCGAGCAAAATATCTTGTTCTTAAATTTTTGCCCACAGTGCTTAATGATAATGATGCCATGGTAGCACCACTTAAGCTTTTGATTCATTTAGGCATGTCAGGTAGTTTACAGCAGCACAGTTATGGCACTGACAAACGTAAACATGATCATCTAATAGTAGTATTTAGGGATTCTGAAAATGCAAAGTCTCAGCTACATTATTACGATCCAAGACGATTTGGCTCAGTATTATGGTATGAAGATTACGGCAGCAAATTACTGGACCACTTGGGCCCTGAGCCACTCTCAGAAGATTTTACCGCAGAATATCTTTATAACGTTATTCAACGTAATAACTTATCCGATAAAGATCATAACAATACAGGCTCTAACAAAAAACCATCGACCAAACGAACACAGTCCATCGCACGAGCTATCAAATCTGTCATTATGGAACAAAAAGTCGTGGTAGGTGTCGGTAATATCTATGCGACGGAAAGCCTCTACCTATCAGG
>CENM01039762.1_pt1 | contig 29313 bp, 67 predicted proteins | sample 530261 | NCBI WGS metagenome assembly CENM01 (sample SAMEA2619854, study PRJEB7988) | marine metagenome | biome: marine biome (ENVO:00000447); feature: deep chlorophyll maximum layer (ENVO:xxxxxxxx); material: "saline water (ENVO:00002010), including plankton (ENVO:xxxxxxxx)" | depth 80 m
GGCATTATTGTTCGTGTAGATAATGAAAAACTTACGCCAACTTTCATGAAATCAAAGAGTTATGCGTTTAAAGTGATGGAGGGTATCTTTAAAGAAGATAATGTTGATGAAGAAGATGCTTCTTAATTTATAAATAATCCTTGACAAACATAAAACACCTTTTTAAAATAAAGGTGTTTTATTATATTCAACCTAGGAGAACAACCATGAACGAAGAATTAATTTTAGAAGCCGATAAAACTTATGTGTTCAAAGATGATGAATGTCGTGAGAAGTATATACAAAGTCATTTTCAAAATAAAAACTATATTAAGTACTATTACGACGAAGGGTTTAATATCCAAAGTACATATAAAAATGGTAGGGGTGGTATTATTAATTGTGTTAACATTATAGAACCATCATTAGATGAACACCGCTTCTTCAAACTAAAAGAACCCTCTGCACAAACAGAAACCCCTTCAAATGAAGCCTCAGAAGCTCTCTCAGAAGAATTGCATGTTGCAGAGTACAATGAGATTAGTAGCAAGGTACATTCCATCTCAGAGCGTTACAAGCTTGATTATAGCTACTACCATTCCACTAAAGATTACCTTGTAGATTATAAAGATCTTTGCTACAAAATAACGTCTGCAGAAGAATTGGAAAAGTTTGAGAAAATGATTATTATCTCTGAGGAATTGTTGCAATGTTGAGTGAATTACAGAAAGAAGTAGTTGAATCAGAGAGTGAAATCACTATTGTTGCTGCAGCAAGACGACAAGGTGGTACAACAGCTTTACTATTGAAATGCCTAACTCATGGGCATAAACTTTTTATTGACGGATATAACACGGTTGATAAAGGGCTTGTGGGTAGTTTCATGAGAATTTTTGAGCAGTATTCCTCTTATGAAGATTTAAAAATTAAGAGGGATATGTTCTGTGAAAGTAAACTTACTTGGAATGGTGGTCATAGCTCTGCCACTTTTATAGAGGGTCGTGATGCAGAAAGTTCTCTATTTATGAAACCAAATGTAGATATTGTTTGTGTGGATAATCCTGAAAAATTAAATCACTCTACTTTGAAGTTACTACATAGATTTAAAAAGGTGATGTTTGCAACAAACCCTTTCCATTGTGCATACCGTAACCCTGAATATGTTAATGGTGTGATTGAACGTGATATGGAAACAAACCTGCCGCTATATAAGGATTATTCTTGGGATAAAGATTATGTCAATTGGCAGAAGATTGATAAAGAATCGCGAGGAGAAGTTATAACTAAAGCTCATAAACACCAGTATCTACCAAACGTTAAAGTTATTCATAGTGAAAACAATTGTGAATATCAAGGTAATTTAAATTGGTATGATACGCAAATGTTGAAGGGTGAGTGGAATAATGACTGAAATATTGATAATATCTTTATTGGGAGCTTTCGTCTTAATATTGGAAGGTATATCTTTACTATTCAGATTCATCTTTTGTCGGGAAAGGTTCATGTCATGGTGGAATAACAAACCTGTAGAATGTGATGAGTATACAGCGTATTGTCCTACTTATAACAGACGAGGATTTATTAGAAAGATGACTCTTAATCCAAAATGGTTGAGGAGAAAGATTAAAGAAGGTACATTAGGTTATCGTGATAAAAATAATAAACCTTATTGACAATCTGATTACCTTGTATTAAGCTACAATTATTGAAACAAACGAGGGAATAATATGTATATTGTATCAACAGGTGAATATAGTGAAAGCTGGACAGATTATGTAATCAACACAGTAGATGAGGTTGCGGATTTGCTACTAGATAAGAACTTCTTAGAAGAATACGATTATCTGTTTGACCAAGGTATTACAGGATACCGTTTTGGAGAACGTAAGAATAGACAGTACCCTATTGAGTTGGTTGTTCAATATTGGGACGGTTATGATTATGAAGAGACAACATTATATTTATTTGAACTTAAAGTTATTAAATAATTGAGGAGAAAATTAATGAAAAATTTTAACGTATATGATATGAAAGTTGGAGATAGTTTTGAGTGGTGTCAAGATCACTCACCTGAGATAGAATATACCACCACTAAAATTTCAGAAGATTTTTATGAAATAGAGTGGACACATTTTGGTGGGGGAAGTTATTCAACACAAATTAAAGATATTATTCGATATATAGAAAACCTATCTTTCAAACTACTAAAGGTAAATTTTAACCCTTTCACAAAATCAAATTTAGTCTCTGGTGAACATGTTGTTGAAACTAAAGAAGGAAATCGTTATCTTGTGACTGGTGATTATTTGATTGGAGAAACAGGGTATTTATGTTTAAGTAGATATGAGGATGATCTTACCTACGTAAACGGTTGTTACCCAGAACTTAGTATTATGAAAGTGCTTATTGGAAGTAGTGGTGGAGGTATTCATGCAGGAAATGGTTTTAAAGAATACTTATATAACGAGAATCTTAAACTAATCTACGACCGTCAAGAAAACGAACACAGAGCCTCCCAGCAAGCAAAGCTACGTTCATTAGAAGAAAGTATCGCTGAACAGCAGAAAGAGGCTGAGAAGCTACGAGAGGAGCTAGGATTATGAAAAGAGAAAACACTAAACGTGATATTGAAATTTGTAAAGATAAAATTAAAGCTATTTTAGAGGAATACAATTGTCGTCTAATGTCAGCAGACGAGTATAGTCATGTACTACTTTATGATGAAGATTCTTATGAGACTGTAGGTAAACTTAACCCTGAAGGTGGAGGTTGGTAATTATGCGACAGTTAAATATACTTACTATGGAAGAATATGAGCCTGTACACGTTGATTAGTTTAGTCTAATATATAAATTAACACTTTAGTATGAATTTCATTACTGTAAAGAACTAAGGAGCATTTTGATTATGAAAGGGTATATTGTAGTGAGGCAATACGTTAAACAAGAGCATCAATGTCCAAAAATGTATATAACTGAACTTGTTATGGATAATAATGTTTTTGAAGAAGGTTTTGGTGTTTACAGACACAAGGTGTTTACAAAAGAATCAGATGTACTAGAAGTTGTGGACGAATTTAATAAAACAAATCCATATAGAAAATGGAATTATATCGAAGTGGAGATTGATCATGATTAAACGTTTACTAAATTTCATTTTCGGGGAAGATAATAGCTGTAATAAGAAAGATTACTATTTTAAAGGAAACACTGTCAATAGTAACAACATTGTCGATGATAGTAATATTCCTGATAATGTATCAGAACCAGTGATTAGCTTTGTTAAGTGTTTTAAGGAGAATCCTAAGAGGTTTAAGGGGTATTTTGGTATGAATACGGAGCAAGTGTATTCTCTGGAGGATAAAGTTACTGGTATCAAGTACACTTATTCACTAGAGTCGTATACCGAACTTAGACCTAGTATAACGAGAATTTATTCCATAGTAGGTTCTTTAAATATTAATTACGAGGAGTTAGAACTTACTTTCGAAGAAAGTAGATTTCTAGTAAAATCATTAAGGGGTATAATGCAGAACAGAGTAGCGAAACGCAACAAGATACTAGAACAACGGAAACAACGCACACAAAAGAGGTTACGTGAGAAGTTGACTAAGTTTTATCAGGAAGGTTGATCATGGAGATCAAGAAAGGGATTGATTTGGAGTGAGGGTGTGGTATAATGGTAGTATGATACAATAAAATAGGAAGTATTATGGAATTAAGTGAAATAGATATCTTCAAGATTAATAAGATTCTTGATAAAGGTATTACAGATGATACATTAGCTAAGAGGATGTGGAAAGCTAAAAGGGATAATGATTGGCATGAGTATCTTCTACTATGCATTGTTAAAGCTAAGTTGAGTTATGATAAAAGGGAGTCTTAATATGAGGAGTATTAATGAACTGTTGTACACCGATAAAGATTATTTTACAAGAGAGGAATTAGCACTTGTCTATAACTATATAGATGAGGACGCTAGGTATACAATGAGTTCTTATGAATATTGTTGCTTACTGGGTTGGTGGGTATTGGGTGACAGAGATATTCCAATTAGCCCAAAAGAAGCAGGATTTGATTAACACAACATTTAATACTCGGGAGAACTTTCATGAAACTGCAATTACCTTCTTGGATGATTAAATCATTAGAGGAAATGTTTGGAACAAATAAATCTACTCAATATTACCTTAAGAAGATGATTAAGGAATGTATAAATTCAGAAGAAGGAAATAGGATTAGAGAAAGGATTATTAAGGAAGAAGGAGAATAAGAAGGTATTTAATAACAAACTTGTTACCTTATTTAAAGTAAGTAGTTAATATATAAGATAAATTTTTAATATAATAGGTAAAAGTACGCCTATTTGACTGTACCAGAAGAGGTGTTCATTGATAGAACTAAAAGACTTAAATCCTTGGGAAAGATACCAAGCAATAAGGGGATGTGAGACATTCTTTTTAACTTATAGATCTCCTAATTGGCAGAAAAGAATTGTTGAGAAGTTAAAAGAAGAGTTTGGAGAAAAATATGAAATACCGATAAAAGTTATCCTAACGGCTGCAGCCAAGGCAAGAAGATATAATGACAAAGGGTGTATGTTCCCCTTAAATGCAAACGAATACTCTTCAACATCCGCTATAATGCAGAATACAGGTAAAAAGATTAGTTACAGAAATACAAGAAAGCTTTTAGATCTTATGGAATCTGCAGGGTACATAACGATACTCAAAGGGTATTTCTGTTCAAAAGATAATAGTATGCCTTCTTATTTAGTTTTTCAAGATAAACTTTTAAAACTATTAGATAAAAATGTTTGTAAGAAATACGCTATTAATAGATTCGAAGGTTTGGTGGTGGTTGAGATTGTTGATGAAGAGTTATCCACTAAAAACAGGAAGGTTTTTAAAACTAACTCCAAATTTAAAGGTGTTGCTGAAATAACAAAAGAAGTGAAACTGGTTAATAAAGTCATTTCCGAAGCAAAGATAACTTTTGAAGGGGAGGTTTGTACAGTGGTGTACAAAAGACGTTTCCATAATGACACTAAGAGTGGTGGTAGGTGGTATGTAATAGGTAGCTTCCAAACAGAAGACTCCGAGAAAAGGTATACGATTGAAATAGATGACGAAGCTTGTACAGAAGTGGATTTCAAATTCATACATCCCAGTATCTTTGCAACTCTAGAAGGTATAACACTTTCAGAAGATTATGACCCTTACGACATAAAGCACCTTTTAAATACTTCTCTTTCTAAGAAGGATGTTAGAACTTTTTGCAAAGTGGCTATGATGGCATTACTTTACTCTGAGAATAGAGGTACAGCTTTACACGAGATTAGGAAGAATATAAGGAATGATAAGAGTATTGATTTTAATGAGAAGGATGTTTTAGAAGCTTTAGAAGAACATAACTATTTCTTACATAAATACTTTTATCATAAAGATAACTGGAAGTTGGCTCAGTACATTGATTCTCAAATAGCAACTAAGGTTATGTTACATTTCGCTAATAAAGGTGAAGTTTGCTTATGTTATCATGATAGTTTTATAGTCAAAAGAAATTTTAGAGAGGAATTAATAGCTGTTATGAAAGATTCTTGGAACAGTGTTCTTGGTAATACGAATAATTTTAAATATGATGTGGAGTTTTAACATGAAAGAAGAAGAATTTGAGTTTCCGATGATACCCTCAAAACGTAACCGTAGAAAGTTGGCATATGGAGTGGGTGTAAATGATGCTTGGTATAAAACACAACCATTAGTAGAAGGTAAAAAATACCAATGCCCTTATTATAAAAGGTGGAACAGTATGATCGAAAGGGGGTATTCTCATAGATTTAAAGAAAAACACCCAACTTACAAAGATGTAACCGTTTGTGAGGAATGGCATACCTTCTCTAACTTCAGATCGTGGATGGAGAAGCAGGATTGGGTAGGTAAGCAACTGGATAAAGATATTATTCTACCTGATAATAAAGTTTATTCACCTGAAACCTGTGTTTTTGTCAGTAGTAAGGTAAATAAACTATTAACGGATTCTGGTAAATCTAGGGGGAGATATAAACAAGGTGTGTATTTGGAAAGAGGTAGGTTTAGATCACAGTGTAATAATGGAACGAGGAAGAGCAAGAACTTAGGACTATTCCCAACAGAACAACTTGCATATGAAGCCTATGTCAACTACAAATATACACTCATCTTACAAGTAGCCTCAGAACAAGAAGATGAACGTGTTAAAAATGGGTTACTACTTCATGCGGATATACTTTTGAAAACTTTAGATGAGGAACAACAACGTGCAGAGAAGAAAGCTGAATTAGAGAAAGCTATCCTTGATGCAGAAGAGAAGATTAAAACTGCTAAGGAAGCTTTAGGTAAGTTATGAGTAAAGATTGTAGTAATGTAGTGGGGAACCAAATACCCACCCCTGCGGGTGGTGTATTAACAGTGGTAGGTTACACTAAAAATGTCAGAAAGCAGTGCAGATGTTATTGTAGTATATGTTCAGAGGATACAGAGTTATTCCCAGATAAATATTTTTATGTAAATTTTTCAGCACTAAATAATGGGAGATTCCCTTGCGGTTGTACTAATTATAAATGGAATAAAGAACAGTATGAAGTCAGGGTAAAGAGAAGATGTCGAGAGTTAGGTTATGAATTCTTAGGGTTTGAGGGTTGGGATAACCATAAGACTAAGATAAATTTATACAACCCATCTACAGGTAATATATGGGACACTACATCTATAAATCAATTCTTAAGTAAGAAAACTGTAGACCCAGTTGAAGGAAGGATGTTAAACAAAATAGGGTCTTCTAAAGAAGATGACTATCATATAGAACTTTTCTTCAAGTCAGGTAGTTTCAAAGACGGAACAATATTCTCCAGATCTTTAGATAAGGATAAAGGTGGTTGGTATCCTTATTGGAATTACAAATGCCCTGTTTGTTCTAAAGATGAGTATGTAAAAGCAGGAGTTTGCTCTGGGATTTTTAAAGGTTCTTCAACACATTTGAAAAACGGAAAATTATCTTGCAGGTGTGCAAAAAGTTATAGGTGGAGCAGAGAGCAAAGGGAGTACCAGATATTAAAACAACTTGATAAATGCGGCGGTAAGTTTATTTCGTGGGCAACTCAAGATTATAAAAATGACTCCATGTTTAATTGGGAGTGTAGTGAAGGACATCTTTGTAATACGTCAGTTGATAAATTCCTTGGGGTTGGAAGAAGGTGTCCAACGTGTGCAACAGTGAATATGAACTTTGGTTATTATGCTAACAGAGTCGATGAAGTTGACTATCTTTATGTATATAAAATTGAAGAGCTACCTTACATAAAAATTGGGAGGACTTTTAATCCAGAACGTAGATTGAAAGAGAATGTTAACAGGATACTGGATTACTATGGAGAAGATTTCTCTCTAACTTTAGAACAGACACTTTTCACCGCAAAACATGGTTATGTTTACGAAAAAGAACAAGAATTGCTAGGTAATACAGAGTATAACATATTCTCTAAAAACAAGTATAGTGTTGAAGATTCTTATGGGAGTTCTGAATTATTAGATGAAAGTATGTACCAATTTGTACTAGACAACTTAAGAGAAGATAATTTAATCGAAGAAGTAAAACCTGTCGAGAAAACGGTGATTGTTTACGGAAGCGTATAACATCTTAAGAAGATATTAAATATCTCAAAATACAGCCTCTCAGAACGTCTCTGAGGGGTTTTCTTCGTTTAGGAGAGGGAGATAACCTTACTACAGATGGATACACTCTCACAGAGGAATACAGAGCTTGATAACATTTTTATCTACTTAGAACCAATGACAAATTTGATGCAGCTACTACCCTCTCAAAATTTGAAACTAAAGACGTTTGCCATTTACAAACTACCTATTGAAAATTTCATCACCTAGAATCCAAAGCACTTTTTCATCTTCCAAACCCTCCCCAAGAATTTCACCAAAATTTGTACAGATTTTAAAAATGATGCATCCTATACAAGGGGTTAATTTGACAAATTATAGATTTCAGAAATAATAATATTAATGAGAATGATTCTTGTTTAAAACGGATTACTTTTGGAATAGGGTATTCTTTGGAGCGTGTTATTTTGGAATAAATTATTTTACGACAGGATCGGATGGTTCCTGCAATAGCTTTGATCTTTAGCTCTTTGAGCCTATCGCGTTTACACCTTGCCGCTTGTTAACCAATTTGTAAGTAAAGTATAAGCCCTTACAAAATTAATTGCAAGGGCTTTTTGTGATTAATTTATAAAGTTTCTAAAAATATCCTTTTTGCTCTGTCTATACCTTCTTCAATAATAGCGCAAAACATCCCGTGATTATATACAGTGACAGATCCGTCTTTGTTTTGTTTAAACCTATAGTTACATGTAAGCATAATATACGCCCTTTAAATATTTAGTCTTTGTCTGTACGCTGTCATTATATAAGTAAATGCTTTACCCTGTCAACAAAGATCAACAACTATTTGCAAAAATAATTTAATTTTAAAATAATGCTTGCAATGTTCTAAAATATGCTTATACTTGATCACAACTTAAGCAAACAATTAAAAGGCTTTAAAAGATGGTAAACGTTAAAATATGGGAACATGAGACAAGCGCACCAATTGATCGTACAATACCTGTAAAAATGGCGCATAGTTTAGGCTTAAACGGTGGCTTTTATAAGTTGCAAATTATTGGTGACAATGATCAAATAGATTTTGAATATAAGGCTTAATATTATGAATTATAAAATGATCTGTCATGGTTATGATAAATTTTTACATAAACAAGTAACATACACTTACACTTTGAAATTGAAGAACGGATCAGTGCTATACTTTCAAACAAATATTAGTGATTTTAAAAGTTTATATGATATCAAAAATAATCAATTTTTAGATTGCTATATTGTCATAAATGATTATACTAGATCCGAACGGTTGACCTGTTTAACCACTTTTAAAACAATTTTAGAATTAAACAGGGTATAAATTATGAATATTTATCAAGAAAACGGATACACGGATCGCAAAGATTATTTAAACACTTTAGCAGATGATCTAGGTTTAGATATTGAAACCGTTTACACTGTAGCGGATCTACTTGGTCCAACTGAAGACTTCGACGGTTTGATCAGTATGTTAGAAGATATCTGTTAAAATAAATCAATAAAGCGGTTGACAAGTGATCCGCTATTTGTAATAATTCAATTGTTCCAACGGGGAACGGATTTTTAGAAGGTTATATCATGTCAGTATCTAAAAAGTTTTTAAATGTATCTCAAGTTATGATCAACTCTTTAAAAGAAAATATAAACTTGGATCGTTATTATTGTTTTAAGCCTGAAGAGGCTAAACAGCTATTGAGAGTTATAGATCTGTTTTATACTGGTCGTAATTATTTATCAGTATCTTTTTTCAATAACCATGAGAAAGATCAAACTATTGCTATTAAGGTTTTTACAAGGGATTTAAAATATAATAATAAACCTAATGTGGTGTACCTTGATAACAATGTGAAATCGTTTTTAAGTAAAATTAGTATCGATAAAACTCCTATTAAATTGCGCCTACTAATTGAGAGCAATTTTTAATAAAACTAGCCGCTTTAATCAGCGGCTTTTTATTGCCTAAAATTTATTATCAAATAATAATCATTCGCATTTACTAACAGTCGCGCAGGGTTGCTGTGTTTCCCTTCACTATTCCAAGCTACTATACTAAGTATTCTACTTACTAATAGCTCACCTGTCAACAACAAAATACATATAAATAACAAATAAATTTATACATATAAAAATTGACATATATAGAAAGAAGCATTATCTTTGCATGTAATTTAATTACTATTGATTAAGGTTATATGATGAACATTTTCTATACAGACTCCGATCCATTTGTGGCAGCAAGCCACCATAATACTATTCACACTAGAAAGATGATTGTTGAATATGCACAATTATTATCTAGCGCACATCATTTACTAGACGGTGTTAACGCCTTACAAGGTATTTACAAACTATCGCACCAGAATCACCCCAGCGCTATCTGGACACGTTCAGGTCAATACCAGTATGAATGGGTGTTAGATTGTGCGCTTGAGCTTTGCAGGTTATATACACTTAATACGGGTAAAGTTCATAAAACAGAATCAATACTTGAAAAGTTAAAAACATTACCTAAAAATATTACTGTTATTGAATGGACTGATCCCCCAATAGCCGCACCTGATAAATTCAAGATGCAAGTTATATTGGGCACCAGTGTTTGTAAAGCTTATCAAAACTACTTAGTAGAAAAGTTTGAAGAGTGGCGAACCCGTACAGATAAAAAGCCTATGTTTGCAGAGTGGTGGGGTGACTCCCCAGAGTGGGTAAAATAAATTAAAAATAATTTCATAAAAAGCTTGTATTATCTTTTAATAAAGCTTATATTGTAATTGTTCCAACGGGGAACGCATTTTTTAGAAGGCATATTGCTATGAGTAAAGAAATTATTTATACTTTCGAGTACCGCATTAATCAAGGCGAAACTTTAAAGCTTATGTGTGGTATTCCTTGGGGTGAATGTACATTCGACGATGCGGTAAAACTGTTTACAAAGTATGTTAGTAAGTACCTTAATAAAACAATTGATCCTGTTTATATTAAACCTTACATGGCTAGAGGTTATTTTGTAACTAATAAAAATAGTAAGTATCTAACATTACCGCATTTACCACAAATAAAAGTAGATCCGAATGAGTACTATTTACTTTTAAACATTTAATTGACAGGGTAAAACTTTTACCCTAATATCACCAATAACAAAACAACAACGGACTTAACGCAATGGAAACATTAATCAATAAATATAAAAATCGTTACACGGTAACAAATGTTCAAATCGGGTTATTATACACTGTTACAATACTGGCATTTATTGGATGTGTTAGCGTTGTATCATTAATTTATTATCCATAAGGTTTATTAGCATGAATATTATTAGAAATGAAGAGGGTGTTATGTTTATGATGGTTATACCTTCAGTAGTTAATGAAATGCTTTCCATTCTTGAAGGTAAGGTTACTTTTAAAGATGGTACTAGTAAGAAATGTTTTGTATTAAGTAGTGATCAAACAATAATGAATGACTGCTTAGGTACTATTTTTCTATGGAAGGGTTCTTATATAGAACTGTAAAATTATCTAACAAAGGCGATCACATTATGAACACTGTACAAATCAAAACATTAGTAAAGCAAGGTATAACTGTTTATTGCATTACAACTGAAAATCATGTAATCATGGACGGGGATCAATTCTTTATTGAACGTATTGAAACAGGTGATCGACTCCCTTTGTTAGATAATAAAGGATTACTAATGGCTGCTGAATATGATTTCTTTGCAGAAAAGAATTAAATTAATTTTAAAAATGTGTTGACGGTTAATAAATATTAGATTAGTATTAACACAAGCTTAGATAAACAAACTTACTTTAGGAATAAAATTATGAATGATAAAATTATAGCTCAATTAGTAGATGTTAATATTCAGATAGGTGAGTATGAAAAGCAAACTTCAACTTTGATTTTATGTTCTGATGAAAATGAAGCTATGAAAAGAGCCTTACTAGCTGAAGCACATTGTTCTGTTGATGATGGCGCTATGTTCTTATCTGATAACCAATTAGAAGACTGTTACGGTGAAATGATTTATACAGTTGACAAGGTAAAAGAGGTTACAGAATCAGAATTCGAAGTACTTAAAAAGTTTATGTATTTTTATTAAAAAGTGGTTGACACATAAACCCAGTTAACATAAGATACATATAACGCTAAGCAATCGTTTAAAAAGGCTTTTGAAAATCGAATTTAAATTAAGGTATAAGATCATGTATAAAGAATTAGAAAGTAAATTAAAATCTAAATTAGGTGATTTTTATTTCACTATTGACGATGCAGAACAAAGCTTTGTTGTATATCCTACAAACCATCTATATTTAGTTAATGACTTTTATTGTGTTAATGTTGGTCATGTTATTTATAATAATATAACTGAGTATGATCAAGTTATAGATAATATACAAACTATTGTGGGTCATTGTTCAGATGCACAAGATCAAACAGGTGATTACGTGCAAGTGGTTTATTTACAAGACAGTGATCAGCCTTGGCGTGTTGTATTTGGTGGTTTTGATAATGATCAACATGATTTTGACTTTGAAGAGTTAGACCAACTATTAAATAAATTAAAAACTTTTGAATTTTAACTTGCAATTACAAATAGATTGAATTAATATTATTACATCGGCTAGCAAGGGTGTTAGCCTTTAACCAAAGAGAATACTATTATGAATACATCAAACAAAACTTTATCACGCACATTCACATGTAAAACACGTAAACAAGCTCGCACCCTTGCTACAGCGTTAAAACAGGATGGCTATAACAACATTGTAACACCAACAGCTAAAAGCGCTTCAGGTTGGCTTGTAGGCGCTGCAATCAATCGCCCTATTGCAAAGAAAACGTTTAACGTTGTTAATAATAAATCTGTAGCAGCATAAGGATCTTTAATATGAGCATAACAATTAACTATTACAACAAACCAAGCGTTATTAAATATTGCCCAGATTACGCAACGGCTAAAAGATGCCTTTTAAGGATAGTAATATTAGCAGCATCGTAGATCGATTTGGCAAGCGTATTTAATTTCAAATAAATATTGTTTTTGTTGTTGCCTTTTATTTTATATCGTGTAAGATAGAGGGCAATTAAACAAGAATGTTATTAAATAAAAGGTGATTTATGAATATTAACAAAGTTGTTGTAACTGGCAGATACCCAAACTCAGACCACCTATTTACAACTCTACTAGGTAATGTTCGTTTTGATGTAAATATTAAAACTGGTGTTGTGTGGGAGTCTATGAGATTAAATAAGCAAACTGGCACACATCATAATGTAATTATTGAAAACAGACAGTTAAAAACTTGCATAATAGATGCAGTAAATAATTTTATAAATAATTCAAATTAAACATTGACACAAGCAAACTAAACGCTTATTATGAAATTGTTCCGATGTGGGACGCTAATTAGAAGAGAAAATATTATGGCTAACGAATATCAAACAGCTTTTAACGACTTTGTAAATGGTTTTGATGGGATCGAAATTAAACATTCTGGTTATTCTGGTTTTGCTTCAACTGTACAAGAATGGTTCGAGTTTGACGAGGTGGAAGCTGAAGAGAGTTTTTCTAATTATCTTGATAGTGAAGGTTTGGAATTATTAGTATCGCTTGAAGACTGCTTAAATGATACGGATTTAACATACGTACTTGAAGAACAGTGTTATGATAACTTTATTAGTGGTAATAAACAGGATTTTATCGAAGAGTATTCTAACATTTGCCCTGTAGATTTTGAAACCTATATAGAGCAAAACCTAACAGATGCGGATCAATTGAAAATTTGTAAATATATTATTTTAAATTGTTTTTAATAAAAGCTTGCTTTGTTGGAGCGCTTAACGTATTATCTAAGTGTTCCTTAACAAGGTCGCAAATTATAACGGCTTTATTATTAACAGGCAATTATGTCATTATTAAAAAGAGATTAATATTATGAAATGTTTTCACGGTACAACTAAAAAAGGTTTGAACGCAATCTTGAACAGTGACGGGTATAAGCCTAACTCCCCTTGGACAGTATCAGATAATGACGGCGCTATGTACGTATGGCCCGAGAATAAGTTAGCTGAGCAATATGACTTTGAAGACATCGAACAAATGATTTACCACGCTTTTGAGAGTGCAGAGATTCAAGCAGTGGTTGAAGATTCTACCGAAATTTTTGTATTAGAGATGGAAATACCCGATCAAATATTAGAAGATGATCATTCATGCGATAATATGGCGAATATTGCAAGCTTTATTAATATGAACGACTTTTCAAAGAATATGATAGTTAACATTTATAAAACTACATTAAATAAATGGAATGCTCCGTTCATTGTAGCAAATCTACTTAGTAACCCTAACTTCAATCAGTGGTGTTTAGAAGAGGATCTTTTATCTTTAGCTGAAACCCTTCAAAATTCAGATTTTTATAGAGATCCTACAGAATTTGATTTTGAACTTTACAAACTTTAAGGATCAATAATTATGAAAAACATTATTCCAGAATTTAAACAAGGCGATACAGTAACATTTTGTGCATACCCTGATCAGCTTAAACAAGATTTAAAATGTAAAGTCACAAAGGTTGAAATTGACGAACAAAACAAACGTGTTTTATATCATTTATCTGGTTCAGCTTTAAGCATTACAACTGGATCATGTATCAAAGAAAGTAAACTATTTACGCCGTGGGCTATTGCTTGGGAACTAGTAAACCTTTACCAATTAGAATTTAATCTTTTCAAGTCGGGCTATATTGTTGGCAATCTCTACCGTATGAGATTTAACAACTCTTTAATGGAACTATTGATCCGCTTTGATAGTGGGTTAGTTGAATTGTTTGATATACATGGCAATTTATTACAATCAGAAAGTTTTGAGGTATAACAAATGAACATTAACAATTTAGCACAATACGACAATGTACAAACATATGTTAAAACACGCTGCAAACAACGCTCGGACGTTAACACATCAAAAGAGTATAAACGTATCAGTAAACATTCAAAGCTTAATAGAAAGGCTATGCGAGACGCTAAACGCCAACAGTGGGAGCTTTAAAAATGGGATTATTTGCAAAGTTGTTTGATAACAATACCCCATCTATGCAAAGTATATCTATTCGTGATGAAATGAATATGCGAACATTGTTACAAGGTGTTGACTTGACAACAATAGAACACTTTTGCAAAACAAGTGATATGCCTAAAACAAAAACATTGTTGAAAGGGGATCATCAAGTGGAGTATTGCATTAATGCAAAAGGGGTGTTTATTTCTGTGAAAGAGCTTTGATAAATTACATAATTAGTTGTTGACAAACTATTATTTAATAGTAGTATGGACAGAGTATTAAATAAATTAGAGAGAAAATATTATGAATTATGCAAAAGAGTTTACATTAAGTAAAGGCTTAGAGATTCAACAAGAAAATCTTAAGCTATGGGAAAATAAGCTAAACACCGAATGTTTTACAGCATTAAAAAATTATTGTCTTGTGGAAAATTCTAAGCTAAACTCACTATCATCTGGTTATCAGGTGGCGAGGGGTGATAAATTAGTATCTTTTATTAATAACTGGAAACCTTCAACCCAGAATAAGGAAGAAAGATTTCTAAATTTATTAGGTTACGACACGTCCTTTGGTTATTATCAATCTGATGTAGATGAATATGCTGTAAAGTGCCCCGAACTTTACAACCACGTTGTAAAAGGTGAGCCACTAATTATTTAAATTAAATGTTGACACCACGAGATTGGTGATTTAAGCTATCTGTGAATTTTAAATAAATAAGTGAGAATGATTATGGAAATTAAAACCTTTGAACAATTATTACCTTTGATTGTAAATAAAGAAACAATCTATCATGTTAATCCTTATGGTTGTAATAAAGCTGCTCAAGTAAGTGTACAGGCTATGGAATTGTTAGGTTTTAACCACGACAGGTTAGGTATAAGCATCGTATATAATAGTGAATTTAGTAAGGATTGTGAAACTTATTATAACGATATGTTCAATCCTTATGACAAAATGACTTTCACAACGTTAGCTGAAGCTGAAGAATATATTAACCATATTCAGCAACACGGTTTACCAGATGACACAGTAAAACATTACTATCAGTGTAAACAATGGGAAAGTTGGCTAGACGTATGAAGCAATTTAAACGTGAACAAACACAAGTTGAAAAGATGAACAAACGTAATAAAGCTAAGAACATTGTTACAACCTTCACATTTATTGCAATTGTGTTTGCTCTAGTTGTGCTGATTGTTATTGATTTTGTTAAGGTGAATGGATAAGGAAAGGTTATGAGATTAAGAGATTGTACTTATGGTGTGTTAGTTTATGATAAGGATTATGGTCTTGGTATGATTGTAGGAGTAACTAATAATTGTCATTTTAAAGGTATGGAAGAACGTAGCAAAGTAGAAAACACTATTCCGTTGGTGAAGTGGGCTAGCGGTGCAGAGTTTGGAATACATCCTAGTAATATAGAAATTTACAAGGGGTAGTTAAACGCTATCGCTAATTAACTAATGTAAATTAATTACAATTATTCTATCATAAAGCCTTGCATTGTTTGTGGGGCTTTGCTAATATGTATCTATCGGCTAGGGAATGAGTTCTTAGCGTTAAATTATTAGTTAATTAAGGTACAATACTATGAAATTTTCACAACTACCAACACACGTACAAACTGAAATTAAATCTACATTATCGGCTTTTTCTGATTGTAATGTAAAACTATCAAAAGATGGCGTTTATAAAGTAAGAACATTTACATCAGTTCATACGGGGGAATATGATCAGTTTATCGGGAAGTACACTTCAGACGAAGTATTTAGCGTAGAAGAACGTATCATTAATTATGTGAAGTCATTCCGCGATTTTCCTTTTAGAGTGAATGGTGTTACATATGAAGGTAAAAAGGATTGGCAAGCAATCAATAGTAATTGGATTGACGTAGTTATGAATGGTAACGGAGATTTAGAGTTTATCTTTTAAAATAATTTCACAAAAAGGTAAGGAGGTTTTATGTCACATATAAAAGAAGGTTTCACAGATAATACAAGCGATGTATTTATGGTGAATATGCAACAAGGTTTGATCTTTACTGCTAAAAATCCGATAGAACAGGGCTTAGCAGAAAATGAAGGTTTTGTGAAAGTTCCTAACGATGCAGCTTGGTTATTTAAAGATGCTTATGAATCGGGTATGCTATCAGATTGGGTTAAGAGTAAACAAATTTAACATCAACTGAAAACATTATAATATTAATACACTTAACAAAAGGCTTGGACAATGAAACAAATTAATACACTAACACCAAACGCATTACAACATCTTAAAGAATTAATCTTTAATGAAGCTGTTACACTTGCACCATTAGCGTTCACATATTCAGGCAGTGATGAGTACCCAGTGTACATAGATAAAGTAACTAAACAGGGACACACGCATAAATGTGTGTATGTGTATCACACAGCAAACAATTATTACATGTACGATTCTGTAGAAGAGTGTAAACAGGATTATAAAGAGATGGGTTATCAAATTAGTTATGATAAATTGTAAGGAGATTATTATGGAATACAAAGGTTTAGTAAACTTAAATATAGATACACAAAAGGATGAAATAATAGCTAGGTTATTATTACAACGGTTTTATAGTGCTAGTTATTCAGGTTTATATTCAGATAAGGAAATCGATTTTACATTAAAGTTTATACTTGAAGAAGACAAAGATCATTACAGTGAAGCATATAATGCCATGCTAGAATATAAGGCTGACACTGGTTATAATTGGTTGGTAGATTAAAATAACCTTATAAATACCTTGCACAATGTAAAAATACTTGTATATATCAAATGAGAACATTATCAAAGAGAGATACAAAATGATTAAAGCAACTTTTATCAAGAATACACGTTTTACAAAAGTACACTTATCATCAACCAACCATAACAACACTATGGAAGTCGTTAGATACACTAACTGTTGGCAAGGTAAGTACTCTAACAATGGTCAACGTGTCAATAAAGATAGTTACCAAGCAGTGTTGGATCATCTTGTTAAAAAGGGGTGGTAATTATGGATAATAAATTATTTAGTAAGGCTAGAGATTTAGCAAACCAATACAATCTTTTAGAAGATACAGAAAAATCTCATTGGTTAACCCATAAGCTTTATATTATGAAGTTTACCAATTCAGAAAAAGAGATTTATATCAGTTTAAAATATAACCGTATAAAGTTATTTTGTGAACGTGGTAATACTATAATTTGTATAAACTATTCAGCCCTGTAACAAGGGCTTTTTAAAAAGGGGAAATTTTATGGACTCAGTATCAGGATTAACATACCAACAAAAATATTTACGTCTAGGTGTAACTACATCTAAAGACTTGAACAGGACTAATAATTTTATCAGAAAACATATAGATCCTGAAGTCTATGACACTTTACAAGATGTTACAGATTATATCTTAAAAGATGCTTATCCTGTGTACAAGGGAAAAAGATTAGACGGTTATATTATTATAGACTTAGAAAAGTTTAATAAATTTAAAATAATCTTAAGAGCTTTATTATCTGATGACATATTAAACGAAGTGAGAGAGAAATACCAATATGATATCAGTAAGATGGTACTTTCATAATGCATAGCCCAAAGTACAAACTACGTTTTAATTTACAACACGGAAAGCATTATAAGCATTGGCAAATAACTAATGTTAAAACTAAGGTGAAGGAACATTACAACCCAAAGGACTATATGATTATAGCTAACGATTGTAAGCTAGTGAATATAGAACCAAAAGCAAGAATGATTTATGAAGGTAAAACCTGTAAAGATGTTTGTGCGTGGGTGGAGTGTAAACACTTTGAAGCTATCCCAGTTTCAGAACTAAAGGACAATATTATAAAACTGGATAACCTTTTGATTGATGTATATATGTATACAACCAAGATTTGTTATAATCCAAGGGTTGATCCTTTCTGGACAGTAACAACGAGTGATAATATAAAATATAATACTGATAATATGAATATATGTAACATTATCACAAAATCAAATAGTGTATATTGTCAGGCATTAAAGCTAGACTAAAATTAGGGATTTGTAAATAACGTTTTGTTATATGATTATAATCCTTCAGTATATATTACATTATAACAACTAGAGTATCCTTATTTAGTAAATGATAACTATTCTTATTTACTCCCTAGCATGTACCGTGCCAACTTTTAACGAATTAACCAGATTGCGAGATCTTTATTTTCTAATACCAATATAAGGCTAAATCCTAAAGGCTCTTAGAATCGCTTACAGGACGTTTAAATATATATGTGTGATAATGTAACATTTTAACAGATTTTAAAATTGGCATAGTGTTTGCTTGTAAATGGATAGAGTAATCTTTTGTAAATGATAACTATTCTCATGTAAAATAATTTCAATTTATTTGTATTTATTACTTGTATTATATGAAAAGATCTATATACTCTTAAGTATTGAAACAAAACATTGAACATTTAAACAGGTGATTTATGAAAACTATCGATAAAGCTTCATTATTAAATACAATTTTAAACACTTTAGGTATGAGTAAACAGGAAGCACTTAAAAATGATCTAGGTTATTGTATAGAGCTTACAGGTAACTTTACAAAAGATGTTCAATTAATAGTAGATAAGTATAACAACTCTGAAATTAATCTTAATGGTGTTATTCTTGCTTTAATTGGTACACCTAAAAAACGTACCAAGTTAAAAGGGATTACAGCAAGTTTTCAAAGTGATGTAGACGGATGTAGTTATATCGGATTAGAAATAACTAAAAATAGTTTAACTGTTCGTGAATATCTTAAATCTATCATTGCTAAGCTTGAAAGCTGGGACTATGTGTTAGGGGAATATTGTAATTTAGATGATATGAATCTGATCCCGTGTATCAGTTTATTTACAGAACCAGACCACACTATAAATAAATTGAAAGATGATTACAGAACCGCATTAATTGAGGTTTTGAATTAGAAGAGCTAGAAGAGTTACAAAGAAACACCCTCTAAATACAAACTATTCTCAACAAAATAAATGCAAATTAATTACATTTAGTGCTTGCATCTTTATGCCAGTTTGCTATTATAAACACATACCCAAACGGGACAACTAATTAAAGGAAAGATTATGAATATTCGTGAAGCCAAGAAACTTGCAAACAAGTCTTTTTCTAAATGGTCAGGTTTTGAAACTGAGTTACCTAAAGATTTACTTTTCACAGTAGCGGGTAATATCAAACACAACGGTTGGACTGATGAAAATATGTTCGCTTTTTTCAATAAGATGTTTACAAAATCAATTTAATAGGAAAGACCATGAAAGTAACAACAAGTAAAGGCAATATCCGCGTTAACAATGTTCAGGTTGGCTGGAGTGTAGAAAAGAATGATCAAGGTGAATGGGATTTATTAAACTTTGATGATGAGGTGGTGTTCACGGCTAAAACTAAAAAGGCTGCATTATCACATTATTGTGAATGGTATGCAGAAAATCAACTTTAACCTAAATAGGAATTACTATCATGAATAAACAAGAATTATTATCATTAAAGTCCCAATATGAGATTAGGGCAAAACATTACCATGATCTTAATACAGAGCAAGGTGATATTCGTTGTGTTCAATTTGAAAGACTTGTTACCAAGGTTGACGATTGTCTTAATCAACTTTCAAGGTTTGAAAGAGAATTAGAAGAGTTGGAAGAACTACAACGTAATACCCTTTAACCTAAATAGGAAGTATTGTTATACAGCCTCATTAATTTGGGGCTTTTATTACATACCGATTATTATGTTATAGTAATTCATTTCATGAATAACGGGTAACATCTCAATTCTTGAATTACTACAATAACATAAACATGTTTATTCAGTCCAAACAATCCCTACTCTTTGCAACAACGTTGCACAATACACCCTCTTATTCACAATACTGCATAAACGTCTGTATAAAGACTTCTCTATAGTGGTAATACACTTGCTTAAGTGAATCTACTTTGAGCTTACAGCTCGTTATAGACTCCTTAAAATTGAACAAACTTTGTAATATTATCGATTACACCAAAATAAAATCCTTGCAATGTTATTGCAAATGTGTATCCCTCTTTAACAATGAATAATCTTTGAATAACTATTCAATATGTGAATAAACAAGAATAGTTCTTAAATAGAGGTGATTGAATAAGTATGTGTTATTTCTACATGAATATGCAATCGTATTTATTGCTTGAAATGGGCTGTTTTAATCTATAATTTAGAAGGATAGATTAATAGTAAGCGGTTGTTATTGATAATTATTCTTACTTAAAGCAACGCTTTGAGAACATACAATTCTTGTTACATTGTAACAAATATAACATCCTGCTTAATGAGAACCTTTATTATATAAATATGTCCTATGTTATACAGATAGACATAAATAAAAATTATGTAAGGTATTAATGAGAACTGTTATTGATAATGTATAGCTTTAAAGCAACGCTTTGAAATGTTTGTTATGTTATCGCATTTGCGATGAAAGCGTCATGTTTGTTGCATGTTGCAACAGAGATATACATGTTTACAACAACGTTGTAAGAGTAGATTCTCTTATCGTGAATACGATAAATAGGGGAATTTTAGAAAGGGGTTATAGTTTGATAATAGGAGTATTATTTGGAAAGGTGTATATTGTTGGGAGGGGATTTCGTGTTGTGAATGTGTTTTAACACATGAGAAACACAAATACACTCATTAAACAATACCTTATGCAACATTGTTGCAAGAATATAACTCTTTTTAAAGTGTAAACCCCCTTTACAAACACCACTTTGCAACATTGTTGCAAGAATACCCGTTATGTTACAACGTAACAAAGTATACCCCATTTATCTTATAAGGAATACATTATTCTAAATACTCCCACTTTGAAGAATACCCTTTGATGGAATGAATTATTCTTATTGCGAAGCAATGAAAGGAATACTTTGTTGGGAGGGGGAACATAGCCGATAAAGCAATATTATGGTTAATTAGATAATACTAATATGAGAATGATTCTTGATTGATAATGTATTCCTGTTTGTCACAATGTGACAGAATAGTTTAGTATTATTCCAATGGAATAGAATATTCTATAAGGGATTGATTTGATAGATATTTTATATGTCTGAGGGAAATGAGAATGGGTATCATTTACGCTACTTAACACTATTCACATTCAATTCTACTTTTCCAAATAAAAACTAACCTCCATAAAGAATACCCTTCCCACAGATATTTCCATTCTCAAAAGGATATCCCTCCTTCCAAAATAACACCTCTCCTAAAATTTTTTATTATTATCAAACAGATATTTTCAAAACTACGTTTTAAGAAGGTACTCTCCTTATGACATTCGTCATAGATATTTTATTTCTTATAACAAAAGGATATTTCACAACGTAGTTGTAAGAGTGTTATAGTTTTGAAGGAGGTTAGTATAGGCAATAATACTTTGTTTAAAAGGTTTACAATTTGCTTGCGATGCAAGAAAGGTGTCCTTATATAGTTGTCAGATAAAAGCTTATTGGTATGAGCGAGTTTACAGATATTTCATCTTCAATATTTGACTAACAGGTGAAGATAAAAATCCCTACAGTATATTTTAGTTGTAGTCAAGCATTAAATTGACATTTACTATATCTTCATGTTATAATATAGATAGAAGATTAGATAAATATGGAATAATAAGAATGAATAAAGCCACACCAAAATTAGTTGGGGATAATATCGGTATTACATACTTACATGTTAGAGATAAGAACGGTAAGAAAGGTAAAAAGGTAGTTAAACTCTTTGACACAGATACAGGAGAGATATTTGAAAATATTCCCTACACCATCCGCCCACATAAACAAGTAGACCCACTACCAAGATTTGCTAAATGTGAAGAAGATGCTTTAGAGTTTAGAAGCTCTACTGATATGAAGTACACACGTTCTGATAATAAACATTTTGGAGAGTTGCAAGCATTATCCGAACACCACGGTAGTTCAATACTAAAACAAATACTCAGTTTTACAAAACATGTGAAGATTCATAACGTAGCTTTTATCCATAGAGATATTTTATGTGAAATACTTGAATGTACTAATACTAACCTTAATAGGAAACTGAATAGTTTGGTTAAGAGAAATCTTATAAAGTATGAAACTAAATCTGTATGTACACAAAAGACGGTTAAGATATTAATAAACCCTTTTACTTTTTGGTTTGGAAATTACACATCTAGGATGAATGAGTGGTTGTCTTACTGGTGTGCTAAATCTGAAGACATCTTGGGGTGTGAAGCACAAACATTATCCTATATCGATACAGAAGATGTTAAGGGTGCAGAGGATTACGATATCTCTTATGACATAGGTGTTTATGATGATAGTGCCGAATATATTGGAGATAGAGGTTATCTTATGAGCGAGAGTAACTTAGATTACCTAACAGAAGCAGAATTAATATACTTGATTTATGGAGTGTAATATGAAAGATAAATATTATGTCTACAAAGTAACCCTAGAAGGCAGAGTAGTGTACGTTGGAAAAGGTTCTGGTACTAGAATAAATCATGTGTCATCAGGGTGCAGTCATAATAGTAAAATAAATGAAGCTTATTTCAGAAGTAAGTTACTGGGAGAGCCTCCGCTTAAGGTTGAGATTATCACCTATTTAGAAACTTCAAAAGAAGCTCTTGCGGAAGAGAGTAGGTTAATAAAGGAACTTGATCCAGATTATAATACTTTCAGGTGTTCTGATTCTGAAGCACTCTCTGTAAATAAAAACATTACAAGCTATGAATCTTTTGTAGAGTACATACAAGAATGTTATAAAGCCTATCTAGAGTCAACTACCTCAAGTAATCCACATAATCTTAAGTGGTATGTTTACAGCAAACTTAACTCTACTGTGTGGGAGGGATATTCAAATTTCTTACAAAACTATTACTCGGAATTGAGAAATTCTACCAAAGATTCTAGAGTAAATAATAAAGGAAGGCCAAGAAAATCTTTCCCCGACAAATTAGGTATGAATTCTTCAGAAAGAACGGCTTTTTACTATTATCAGAGAAAGATGGGTGAGAAGTTTTCAATGTCCTCTGACAAAGATATTGATGAGGTCGTTGCATGGTTGGATAATAGGAGAAAGTCTTCCCCAAACTAGGAGCAGCTTCTTTTATATTTATTATCACTTACTTCCTCCAACGCAAAAAGCCCCTAACAGGGGCTAAATAAATCACCTTAATTTCTATTAGGGTAGCTTCTCAGCTTGTTCAATAGATTCTTTCAAACGATTCTTATTGTTATCGGTTTTTAATAAATACTTAGTATCTCCCTTAGCCTTACTCTTACGCTCACTAAGACGTTTCATAAGTTCATCAATACTAATAACGCGCCCATTATCCACATCCTCTTGACTAAAATCTAATAACATCATTAAAGCTTCTGCCTCTGTGATAAAGTTATCATCCTTACCAAGATATTTATTCAAATCTTCATCAGTGTAAAACTTACCACCAGAAGGATTACGTCTCGCTACAAACTTACCATCTTCATCCCAACGGGATAATGTACGTGTACTTACTTTGATAATATTTGCAAACTCTTTTGGTTTATACACTTGTGTCATATTTATTCCTCTTTTGTTAGTTTCTAAGTTAATTATAACGTGATTGTCATTGTTTGTCAACTACCCACAACCCTAGCCAAGAACCTCTCAACCAACTCCTCCTCGCAACACTCATCTTGATAAGAAAATCCACACTCCGAACAAGATATTTCCGATACACCTAATCCTCTGCTACTATTTATACCTAGTGTTGAGAAATCATTAACCTGACAATCAGGACAAACTCCTAACCACCAAGTTTCCTCTACTGTAGGATAATGGTCTTCATCTTCCATAAATAAATCACAATCTTCGTGGTGTGACATTGGTATACTTGGTGTTAATGTTCCGCAAATAGAGCAGAATGAATTTCCCTCTTTACAATTACCTGTTAGTTTTGTCCTTGGACATAGTTTTGAAAACTCTTCTTGTGTATAAGGAGGAGAGCTACCAAATACTTCTAGCATACTCCATTCCTGTGAACCATCTGTTTTCATGTTAGGGATATACCCTAAGTAATCTTTATATTTATTCTCTATCCAGTCTGACATGGCTATTCCTAATACACTCTATCTACTTTATTAACATAAAACTCTACCACACCATCCTCATAACAGTCAAGGTACATTTCCCCTAACGTGTTACCGCAAGAACATGTCAGCTTTCTTCCCATGCTCCAATTACAACAACCATATCCAGACTTAAACGGCGGGATGATATTATCCAACACGGACGCTTTCCCTACAATAAAGCGTTTACCACTACCTCCGAAAGTTCTGTTGTAACTTAAATCTGTTTTAGAAACATTATGGTCAGCCTTAGCTTCAAGTTTAGAAATATAACCATACATATCTAACACTGTCCAGTTATATTTCTTGGTTACAGGTTTTAATACAAACACACCTTTCTTAAAGGTTCTATTAGTCTCTATATAGTCCTCTGTAACTCCATCACCAAAGTCTACTGTTTCTGTGTAAGTTATCTTCTCCCACACCTTTTTGGTGTCGTAATGTTTATAACTGACAGGGTACATATCTTGTGTGAGTTGTTTATTGCAACAATTACATTTTAGTTTCATTAATAATCATCCCAACTATCAATAACTACCCGCAAAGCACACATCCTTTTGATGAAATCTTCATCAAATTGTTCTGTTACATCCGTACTCACATATTTATCATCTTGGTCATAATGCCCATAAGAGTAACCTTGACTGTAATGTACCTGTCTTACAGCACCATCATCAAAACTTAAATAACTATCATCGTAGTTGTAATCACTTTTACTATGCTTCCTACATAACGTCTTATACTTATCTTGTAACACTTGTTTGATATCTATATCAATCTCAATATTATTCAGTGTATCTAGTAAATTAAATTTCATATTTCCTCCTCACATTTCTTCTTCAAATAAAATGTTGCAATACTTGTGTACAAGAATCCTACACCAATAATACTTTCAATAAGCTTGGTTTCCGTCAACAATAGTAACCCTACCACAATCCATAGCCATCTCATAAATGTATCTAGTTTTCGGTTGGTGTGCAATGTTACTTCCCACACATTATTTTTAAATCCTTTGTATAGCCGTCTACTGATGACGTAAGATTCAAATAGTACAAATGCACTTAAAAGGAATGGTACTATCATGGTATATGTATCTACCCAACCAAGCCGCTTAACAATTTCATAAATAATAGCTCCTACAATTATAGCTATTGCATATGTCTTACCATTCATATCTACGTTATTAATCTTTTTCATTTGTTTTCTCCTCTAAATAAACAATACAAGTATAATATAACAAAAGGCAATTAGTAAAGTGGTTTTGTAATCACTTAACAACTGCTCATAAGACTTCTTTCGCCAACCTTCCATTTTGAAACACCACTTACCATCTTCTCTAAGAGTAATTTTATAGTAATGGGTTAAGAACTTATTTATGTTCATTACCTCTCCTCTAAATTCCATAATTCTTTTAAACCATACTTTTCGCAATCATGGTTGAAATTCTCAATAACACTTCTATAATCTTTCCACATTAATAGGTATACCTTATTCACTGAGTTTAGTTTATCTAGGTTATAATTGCAACGGCTTTCATGTAAATAATACTCCAAGTGTTTAAATTTGATAATATCCCTATATGATAGCTTATTTGCACTCACAATATCATACAACAAGGTTTGAAGCTCATTTTCAATTCTACAAACTAGTTGTAAAGTATCTTCTATTTTACCTTCTGGTTCAATCCATTTCTTCCAGAACATTTCATCATAATCTAGATAAACAAGTTCTACCATTACTTCTCTCCTAAATAAAATGTTTACCAAACAGAGTGTATACTTTAAACTTCTTAGGGTTATCTTTATGATAGGTATTCTTCTCCATTGAAAATTTCCAATCATTTGTCACCTGAAAGTGTGTCATCCCGATTCTGATATTAAACCATAAATTACTCATCAATCTTCTTCCTTACGCTGTACAATTTTATTTGTTACGTCCTTACTAGGAAAGTTGTATGTAATCTTTTCCTCATCATTTTCTAAAATCACTGTATCAAACTTACCGTCAGATGTGAAATCTAATTCGTAAATAGAATTCCATACGTCTAACAATATTTCTTGTGTACGTACACTTGTAACAACTATGTTTTCAATTACTAGCTTCATGTTATATATTACTCCTCTTTAATCCAACTTGTGTCTGGATAGTCACTCACAGTCTTTTCTCCAAATATAAATTTACAATATATTCTCCATTTACATCATCTTGTTTGGTAAACCATAGCAGTCCATAACCATAAGCTGCTTGTACTTTGCCACGAACAAGATTCTTTGTTGCAGTGTAATCAACTTTTCCAGAGGAATCCTTTATTTGGTCACTGGTTTGTAGCTGGACTTCAATAGTTTTCTTTTCACGTAGTATCATTCCACCATCTCCAACAAACATTGATACATATAAGGAGAGTTAATACCTGATAAGAATTCCCACTCACCATTTCCAGCATATTTATATTTTGTTTTAACACCGTTGTAGAATACACAAGCTATGTATCCAATAGGGTACTTATTTTTCATGACTTCTCCTCTTTCCACGATACTCCACTGTAGGAGGTCGTTTTATAATAGCAACATAATTATCCCAAGTAAACTCTTTATTGCGAAGTTTTTCTCTCCATGTATGGATATCTGTAGGATATGGATCTTCTCGTAAAAGCTTCTTCATAGCAAAACCAATTTCAGGAGAATCATTTGCGCACCAATACATCATTTCTCTTATTTCACTTTTTAAGATATAGAGTTCCTTTTCTGCAGCCTCTAATTCTTTTCTACGCTTTGTTTTGAACATTTTTAAACTCCAAATAACGTTTTCTACAAGACTTTCTTAGTTTAATAATGCTTGATGCAGTCAATAAATAAACAACAGCTAAAATAGGATGACCTGTTAAGATAAATAACGTAATGTTGGTTAAGCTTATTACCGTTGAATACCCATTCCTCATCAAACTAGTTTTATCTTTATATACACTGAAAACCTTCTCAACCTTGTCCGCTTCTAAATGACCATTATCATATCCTATAATATATAGTATAAGCATAACAACCAGAAATACAGTTACTCCTGCAAGAACGCTATACAGTGTGATAATAAATACCTCTAAGTTTGGTAATCCTAATACATAAGATACTAATAATAAACTTGTCATTAATAAGCTAACAATAATAGATAATACACTTTTCATAATTTTACTCTCCTAAAATCTCTCTAATCTTATTGAACAAATCCTTCCTGAAATTCAAGTTTCTTCGGTCAACAGTGTTATATGTTATACAATATCCATGTCTCGCATTCTTCTTCTCAGCGACTTTTACTCCATTAATTGAATCCAAATACACCCAAGGAACATTACAACTTAACTCAATGCTAATACCAATCTTCTCAAGTCTCCTCACTACCCGTGTTAAAGCACACTCATTGTAATAAGAAATAATGTTCCCCTCACGATTGGTTAGTTGGTACTTGTATTCATATCCTCTGATATTTTTACGATACTTCCCGCACAGACTTTGAATATGATATTGTCCTACATAACCACAAGGTATTATACTATTATCTTTCGTGGTGTAAGCTATTAGTTTAAACTTCATACCCATCTACCTCATCATACTCTAGCAAACGCACACCTTCTTGGCTAGTGAAATCTTTTATCAGATAATTATTAGATGCACCAGCCACACCATAACTACTCTTATGACATTTATACACACTTCCACTTGATCCATGAAAATAGAAGTATTCTTCATCTTGGGTAATTTCCACCACCCCAGAATTTACCCTCCAACTATCTCCAGAAAGATACCCACCTCCCCAAGTACCAAACACTCTTAGGTAAGGTGTGCTTTCATCATCAGGGAATACTTCCAGTACTAACCATTTATCTGGATTATACTCACTCATTCAAACTCCTCCACATAACCAAATACTGTTTCTGTACCAGATTCAACTTCTGTTAAACCTAAATCCTTCTGCACAAAGATGTTAAACCCTTTCTCAGATAATTCTTCTTGCAGAATATTAAACTTTGTTGCAGAAGCTTTCAGTACAATAATTTTATTATCTTGATAAGGGTAATCTACTTCATAGTAGTCACACATTTGAATCAAAACATGTCCTACTTGCGCAGCTAGTTTTTCTGGTGACATTTTTAAGTTCTTATTGTAATAACATTTTATTTTCATAATTATTTTCCTTTTAATTTATCAAAAGTTTCTTTGTCAACACGACGATAACCTCTTTCATACAAACTTACAATGGTGTGTTGTGTCTCCCATTTATCCCAATTACAGGACATGTTCATTTCCACAACCTTTTTAGTATATTCCACACCACAAAGTCCATAGTACAATGGTTTAGATTTAACCATGTGATAAATTTCAATATTAGGTTCAGTTTTGAATAAGTTTTT
>CENM01039761.1_pt1 | contig 28869 bp, 27 predicted proteins | sample 530261 | NCBI WGS metagenome assembly CENM01 (sample SAMEA2619854, study PRJEB7988) | marine metagenome | biome: marine biome (ENVO:00000447); feature: deep chlorophyll maximum layer (ENVO:xxxxxxxx); material: "saline water (ENVO:00002010), including plankton (ENVO:xxxxxxxx)" | depth 80 m
TAAGCGTTGAACAATGTCGCCACTTAAATATAGCGCACGTTTGAAACTGTACGTCATATAGCTGTCATATGGTGTGACAAGCTCATCAATAACCAGCTTACAATTTGTTAAATTGTTTACGTTATTTAGAGCTAAATAGATAATAGCATTAATATTTACAAATTAGCAAACACTTGTTAATGAAATCGTTATTATTCAAATCTTACCCTCAAACCTCACCTAAATCTTCCAAATCCACATACTCCTTTTTACCATGAATCTTATACATCTTACGGTCGATCTCTGGATACAGGGTAATATCGATCGGTGGTCGGCTGCCACCCATCAGGTAAGTGGCATCGGCATCGCTCTCATTGCGCATCGAATGCGCCGCGCCATGTGCAGGGAAACCGACAAAATCTCCAGCACTCAGCTCATAATGCTCATCACCATAGCGCAGCGACAGCTCACCTGACAGTACATAAATGAACTCATCCGACTCCTCGTGATAGTGATGGGTCGTCGTCTCATCTCCCGCTTCCACCCGTACGAGGTGCAAGCCAAACTTGGTCAGACCAACGATATCACTGAGCGATACCGTATGGCGGATAGCGTGCTCATTGAACTGGTGAATATGCTTAGTCTCAGGCGTGTTATCGATATCGGATTTGGTCAAGACGTATGCTTGCGTGTCCTTAGGCGGCTTTTGTTCTGGTGTCGTCATCATCGGTCTCCTTGATTGATGCTTTGAGTGCATACCACTATTAGCCAATAGTAACAGGTTTTAAAAGGGACGAGATAGGCGTGATGTTGATAATCAGATAGCGGCTTTATATATCCTGCATAAAGCGATTGTTGATGACGCCATTCCTGTTGTACCCTGAACCATTATTTTAAATGAAGGGGAATGCGGGTGTTGTATAACTTTGATGAAGTCATCGATAGACGTGGTACGGGATCGCTTAAATGGCACTATAGCGATGATACGATTCCGCTGTGGGTGGCGGATATGGATTTTAAGGCCGCACCGCCTATCTTAAACGCGATTGAGCAAGCCGTACAGCATGGCATATTGGGCTATACCAAACCTACTGAGGCGCTATATGACGCCATTATCGAGTGGCATGGCAGTCGCTATGAGTTACCACTTGCTAAAGAAAATATTTTGTTTTCCCCGGGTGTCGTGCCAAGCTTAGCGCTGATGATGAACGTCTTTACCGAGGTAGGGGATGCGGTGCTGGTCAATGATCCTGTGTACACGCCCTTTATGAGTAAGGTTGAGCAAAATGGTCGCACGCTCATCACCTCATCGTTACAAGAGAGCGAGGGTAAATATCACTTAAATTTAGCTGATATCGAAGCCAAGATTATCGATCATGATGTGAAGCTATATTTAGTCTGCAATCCGCACAATCCGGGCGGGCGCGTATGGATGAGAGAGGAGCTTGAGGCGCTACTGACGATTTGCAAAAAGCATGATGTAGCGATTGTCAGTGATGAGATTCATCAGGATTTGACCTTGCGCGAGCATACCTTTACACCGTTTTTAACGCTGGCACAAGGCTATGAGCATAAGGTGGTCAGTCTGACCTCAATGACCAAGACCTTTAATATTGCGGGGATTAAAGGCTCGCTGATTTTTTCTAAGGATGCCGCACTGATAGAAAAAATTGACGCCCAGCAGCATCTAAACGATGAGTATGAGCTCAACATGTTCGCCTATGCCGCGATGCACAGCGCCTATCGTGACGGCGGTGAATGGTTGGCACAGCTGCTTGCCTATATTGAGGACAATATTGAGTTTACCTTGCAGTTTTTCGCTGAACATCTACCCAATATCAAGGTAATGCGACCAGAAGTGTCCTATCTGATTTGGCTGGATTGCTCAGCATATAGTCAAGACGACGAGCAGCTTTATGATATTTTACGTGCGGCGAAAGTGGAGCTGAGCGCAGGCTATAAGTATGGCAGTGAGGGGCATTCAAAAATGCGTATCAATGTTGCCTGTCCGCGTATGCTGTTAGAAGCGGGCTTGGCGCGGATGGTGGTGGCGTTTGAGGGGTTGGGGAATTAAGACATTATTGAGAAAATGGGCAATGCCTTATTGCTGACCTAGTGAAACAAGCAAACTATTGATTCTATTAATCGAGATCAAACATGGATGAAAAAGTTAAAGCATCATGGGAGCGTGTACTTCACCCCACGACGCTTAAAAAAAATATCATTACAGCCTCTATATTTTCGATGGGCTTCGAGATGCTCAAGAATAGTATTGTTGAAAAGATAAAAGGCTTTTTTACTAATGGGTTCGATGAAAATGGAATGATTGTTAGCGCTGAGTATAAAGAAAAGGTGCTTGTCTTGAATAGAAGCCGACTCTATGCATCTTTAACGTGGCTACGAGATATGGGTGCCATTGATGATGAAGATTTAGAGAAATTTGAGTATATCGAAAGGTGCCGCAACACCTTAGCTCATGAAATGTTAACATTTGCTTCGTCTGGGATTGACTTTGATGTCACAGAAACTTTTGAAGAAATGGTCGGTTTATTGAGAAAGATAGAGATTTGGTGGTTTGTAAACCTAGATATGGCAATAGACCCAGATGCTTATCCTGAAGATCTAGATTTAGAGCAGGTTACTCCAGGTCCAGTATGGGGTCTTCAAATGCTTATTGACGTTGCGTTAGGTTCAGAGGATGAGGCGCAAAAATACTATAATTACTTTGTCGCAAACTCGGACAAAGTTTAAGATGTGCATTTCCTCGGAATTTTTCAACTCTCCTACAACTAGCTGCGAATGTATGTTGAATTGTACAAAATAGTATGGTCTAAATTTTCAACCACTTCCCAAAGCTCAATCGGTCATAACCATTGAGCCTTAATATCTATACAGTTACTCTATCGGAGATAGCTTACCATGCGGGCTTGAGCGCAGGTACTGTTTGGGCGCTTTCACTTTTGCGGCAAGCTCACCTGCCACGCATCAACAAAACCACCTCTAAACAAACGGTGCATCAGGACAATGCGACGCTTCCAGTTCTTTTTCTGTAGGTGCGCGCAGCAACGTAATCGGCGCTGTCTGCGCCGCTTGCCACTCAATCAAGCCGAGCTCAGCAAACTCACCCAGCCAGCCTGCCATTGCCCAATGTTGCCACTGATCATAAAAGCGATTGGCATTGATAACGATACTGTCCAAGTGATTTAGCGGCGGACGGCAGACGCTGTGCTGCTGATGGTAGACGATTTCGGCAGTCAGATAAAACGGCATGCCGCACGCGCGTGCGCGAAACGCAAAGTCAGTGTCCTCCGCGCCGTAGCCGACATAAGCGGTGTCAAAGCCCCCAAGCGCATCAAACTGCTGGCGCGTGATGGCAAAGCACAAGCTCCAAAACGCCCCGAAGTCCTCGGTCTGCGTCATCGCGGCGGGCGCGAGTGAGTCTGTGGGCGCAAAGTTGGGACGATAAGGGTTGTATACGGAGAGCGCATCTAGCGCGGCATTATTTAGCATCCCAGCTGACAGCGCTGCTGACTCGGCGGCTGACAGCGGGCGCGTCAGATATTTGGGCTGCCCCATCAGCAGCGCGTTAGGATGCGCCGTGAGCTTGCTATACAGTCCAGCGATGCTGTCCGCCGCAACCAGACAATCGACATCTAAGAATATCAGCGCATCGAAGCTCGCGTGCGTGGCGCCGATATTGCGATTGTGCCCGATATCAAAGCGCGCTTGCTTATCGTTGCCATCTTTCGTGGTCGGAATCTGTACGATGTTCAGCGCGTATTCGTTTAGGCGCTTGGGGTCGGCGTCGTCATTGACGATGATGACTTCGGCAGGTGGCGTACTGCTGTTGGCAAGGGCGGCAAGCAGATTGTATAAGTGCGTGTTACGCCCATAGCAGGTAGTGATGACGCTCACAGGCGCGGTCGGTCGCTTCGGGGAGGCTTTGTCGTGATGCATCATAGGCTTAGTTTTTCTTATTATTAAAAGATGATTATTCGGGACGCAGCGCAAGTTTGGGCAACAGCCACTCATTAAACCATGCCTTGGTATCGCTATAGTCGCCAAAGCTATGCATCAATGCGGCAGCTGAGGTGTCCGAGTCAGGCGCTGTCTGCGTAATGGCTGTCGGCGTAGGCAGCTGCCCGTTATTGTTTTGCACCGTTTTACAAAAGTCATTCCAGCTGAGCGCCCGACCTTGCGCAATCAAAGCATTGGCGGTGGCAACTTGCTCGTCATGCGGGCGCGCGTCAGGTTGTACGATAAGCGGCGTCTGCTCGTAATAGACCTGCGCGATGCTGTTCAGCCCGCACGCCATAAACAAGGCATCGCTATGAATGATAAACGGGCGCACGTCTTTGACCTGTGTGGCAATATCGACCAAGTGACGCATGTTGTCACTAATAGGACCGAGCGAGATGATAAAGGCATCGGGCAATAGCTCACGCAATGTGGGCAGGCGCGCATCAATCGCTTGGTGTCCGCCATAGCCTTTTATCACCGTGATGATGGGCGCGCCCTCACGATGCGGCGTAGCATCGTCTGCTAAATCATTGAGTAATGTCAAAAACTCGGAACGGGTTAAATCCGTACTGAGCGCTGTACCGATAAAGTCCAAATGCAGGCTTTTCTTTGGCATCCATGCAGGCGTGTCTATCGCTTCAAGCGCGCGCGGATACGGGGCAAGCATTGCCAGCGCACCTTTAAAAGCCTCTATGTGCGGCGTATCGTCCCGCACGCCAGTCAAACGCACGTACAGATAGGGCATGCTGATCGTGCGGCATAGCATGGCAATTTCCACACTGACATCAATAATCATTAGAGCAATCTGCCGCGCGTGTAGCGCCTGTATCAGCTGATGGCTACGCGTTTGAATGTCGCGATTGCCGACAGGGGAATAGTGTAAGCTCTCAGGCTGCCAGTATTGTCCCGCACGCCCTTTGAGCACATCGTCTGCGCGCTCATCTTCAGGCGCGAGGCGGACGACTTGCGCTTCACTGATATTGCTAAAGCTATAGTCCGCCGCAGACACGCTGGTAAAAACCGTGAACTGCGCGCGCACAGGCTCAGGCAGTAGCGCCGCCAGCTTGTCCGCCTGCCGACAATGCCCCGAGCCGTGATGATGGGCGTAATAGCCGATGCGCATCCCTTAACCCTCAGCGTGCTGGGGCAAGGTGTCGAGACTTGGCGTCGCTTGTGGTGGTGGCATCGAAGGTAAGCGCTTGGTCATGGCAGCACTGGGCTTTTGCGCTGTGGATAGCGATTGTTGTTCTGGTGTCAGCGTTTGATAATACAAATCCAAATAGCCATCGACCATCGTGGTATCGGCACAAAATAACTTGGCACGCGCACGGCACGCCGCCCGTGAGATGTTTTTGATGCTATCAAACGCTTTAATAAAGGCGGCTTTGTCTTCTTTAGCGACCACAATGCCCGTTTCAGACGTGACAATCTCCGCGCACGCACCCACATCAAAGCCAATCACAGGCGTGCCGCAGGCGAGACTCTCTGCCAATATCAGACCATACGGCTCATCCCACGTACTGGTAAACAGCATCGCCGTCGCTTGACTCAAGTAGCGGTTAATCTCTGCTTTGGTTTTGTGACCGACATAGTCGAGCAAATCGCTGCCCTGCTGCTTGTCTTGGAGTAATAACGGCGCGACAGATTGCTCAAAATACTGTGCATTGCTTTTGGGGCCTGCGATAATCAGGCGCTTGCCCGCCGCCAAGCAATATTGCATTGCCAAATGCGTGCCTTTTTCAGGGCAAATACGTCCGTACCACAGATACACTTCGTCATCGATAGGTGTCAGCTGCGCGTCAAAAGAGTCCACATCAATACCGTTATACACCACTTTAGATGGCACAAATTCGGCAAACAGTTTTTGCTGATAGGTACTAATCGAGGTGAATTGCGTATCGGTGCCCAGTTGTAGGGTCAATAATGCCAAGCGCAGCTGCGGAAAAATCGGCGTATGAAAAGTGGTAAAAAAGCGCTTGCCAAAGACCTGACCCATCATCATCGGAATATGATGCAAGCTGTGATTGTGTACCACATCAATCTCGCCGCGTTCGTCACGCTCGATGATATCGCGAAGCGCATGTTGATAGGTGATGTATTGGTACATCTCCTCGCGCCCCATCGCCACCGACTCATGCTCGTTTGGATAGACCATCGCCTCAAATTCTTGACGCGACAATAGCGGTACAAGGGTCGCCTCCGTCTGACTGTCAGCATGCGCGTAAAGCAGCACCTCGTGCCCCGCCGCAACCAGCTTATCACATAGCAAATGCGTAATCATCTCAAGCCCGCCTGCGTAAGGCTCAGCAATCGGGTATAAAGAATGCGCAATGATAGCAATGCGTAAGGGTCGCTTCTGCGGCGTGACAGAAGCAGTGGGTAAAGATAAAAGGGTCATAATATTTCCTATGGCGGCGCTTATTCATCATCGTTATGGCCGCCGCTGTTATGGTTGTTGTTATTGAAAATAAAGGTAAAAGTCAGGATAAAAATGTGCGCAAAATAAAAAGTAAAATAAAGGTTAAAAGTTGATGGTCTGCTTATCTTGTACGCGATCAGTCGTCTTGATAAAGGGCATTTTTTGAATGTTTAGTGGCTTTACATATTCTGTATTTAATAAGGGAAAAGGTGCTGATGGTTCTGATAAAGAACGCAGGTACTCGGCCTCGCTGGCAGTGCTGTAATTGGCTAAGGCAAGTCTTGCGGCAATGAGTTTTAAACCAAAGACGGTGAGCGCACAGACAAATAGTATCGGGGAATAAGCCGCAGACAGCGGTGATACCAACAGGGCAGTGAGTGCATTTAATATCAATAGTAATTTGGGTAAGGCACGGCGATTGGCGTGCTTTAGCGCTGATTGCGTGGCATCAGGAGCGATTTTTGGGGTACACACAAAGGGCTTTTGCCGTCCCCACAATACAGGCAACCAGCACAGCGCACCCACTTCCCAAAAGTTTAAATGCATCAGCCATGTACGTAAGCGTTTAGGAATAGAATGTCGATAGCCGCGCTGCATTTGCTGGGTGAGTGGCGCTTGGTCGTGCAAATACGCCCATAAACGGCGCAGTAAAAATACGCCGTAACCTGCATAGATGACAGCCAAAATCGGTAACGCCCATGTGCTGTCGTGCCCCACTATCAAGGTGAGCGCCATCAGCATCACGGTGATAAGCTGAAGCAAGATTAAAATCCCTGTGCCGTTGACCCATGCACTGAGCTGCGACAAGTGCGCGCGCTGATAGCGGCGCTGCTCAGCTTTGCTGTGTTTGGTTGTCGCCATACTCGCGGCATACGTCGGATGCAGACGACGTAACAATGGCGCGGCAAGATAGCGACAAAAAATCTGCATATTGCCATATACCCAGCGCTGACGCTGTGCCAATAAATCACACAAGGTTGCGGGCAGCAGTCCCGTTGCAATCACTGTAGGAATAAAGGCGCTACGCATATCATGCTGATGCATGAGCACCCCCATCTGCGCGTCTTCGGTGATTGATGCGCCCGACCAGCCGCCCAGCTGCTGCAAATCACGACGGCGAATGACCGCATAGGTGCCTGTCGATAAGGCGCGTATACGATTGCGCGGCTGATATAGGTGATGGTTAAAGTAATGATTCAGCTCGCTGTGAATGTCCTCAAGATGGGCGCTGCGATAAAACTGCGGAAACTGTAATAGTGTGTGCTCAGGATAGTCGTTAATGGCTTGTACCATCGCCTCACGGGCATGCGGCAATGCTTCATAATCGCTATCCACCACCACGATATGACTACAGCGTCTGTCCATCCACGCCAGCGCCAAGTTAAGTGCACCCGCTTTGTAGCCTGCAATCTCATCAATATGATAAAAGCGCACGTTGAGCGCGGCATCTAGCGATTCACAAAAGGCGGCCAGTGGTTGATAAAGAGATTTATCCGTATGGTTATTATCAATAATTAAGATTTCATCCACTGCCTGTTTGACAGCCAATAACGACTTAATGGTTGCAATCACAATCTCAGGTGGCTCCGCTCGTGTCATTAGCTGGAAGCTAAAGGCAATCGTGGCAGTAGTCGACTGAGATGATACGGGCGCAAAAACTGTATCTTGCACACCGTGCATCATACGAGACGCAGACGTTAAAGGAGTCATAATCTTTTATTCTTATCGTTATCGAGCTGTGGACGTTGGAAACAGGGGCAGCAAATAGCGCTTTGGTTTTAATGAAATATTTAATTGGCGCTTGAGAGAACAAATTCATAGTAATACAAAGCTTGGTAACATATTGATTATTAAGTGTTAGTTTCTGCACTATCTCGTAATGTTACGTAAGTTTTTCAGTCATTAACTTAAGAAATTTAGTGAAGCATCGAAAATATAGAGATACACACCTATAAAATAAGGTTTTATAAAAGGTTTATAGCGATAGGCGTCAAAAATCTGTCTTAGTCATGTCCTTATGTTGAGTGCGTCAACGCTTGAAAAAAATAGTTAAGAATAAACCGCATATCAACCGCCATTCATGGCGCTAAACTTGTTAAAATAGGGCACCAATTTTTTATTGATGGATACTCACCTTATGACGACCGCATCATCGACGCCAACTATCAAGCAAGACCGCATTTTAATCCTCGATTTTGGCTCGCAATACAGTCAGTTAATCGCCCGCCGTGTGCGCGATTCTGGGGTATTTTGTGAGATGTTCCCTTATGACATCGACACTCAGCGTATCATCGATTTTGGCGCAAAAGGCGTCATCTTATCGGGTGGCCCTGAGAGTGTGCATGCGGACAATAGCCCGCGTATCAATGACGCGGTGTTTGAGCTCGGTGTACCAGTACTTGGCATTTGCTATGGTATGCAGGCGATGGCAGATCGCTTCGGCGGGCAAGTTCATGCCAGTGATATTCATGAGTTTGGTGCGGCGACCATCGAAGTAAATGGTCACTCGCAGCTGACTGACGGTATCGAAGACAGCAAGACTGACGGCGCGGCTGCCAAGCTAAACGTTTGGATGAGTCATGGTGATAAAGTCATCAAAGCGCCTGAAGGCTTTGACATCGTTGCTAGTACGCCAAGCTGCCCGATTGCGATTATGGCTAATGATGACAAGAAATACTACGGTCTACAGTTCCACCCAGAAGTGACGCACACCCTACAAGGTCAAGCGCTGCTAGGTCGTTTTGTCCATCAGATTTGCGATTGTGCTGGTGAGTGGACGCCAGACAATATCGCTGATATGCGTATTGCACAGCTCAAAGAGCAAATCGGTGACAAGCAAGTATTGCTCGGACTATCGGGCGGCGTGGACAGCTCAGTCGTTGCAGCACTACTGCACAAAGCCATTGGCGATCAGCTGACTTGTGTGTTTGTGGATAATGGTCTCTTGCGTCTGCATGAAGGCGATCAGGTCATGCAAGTTTTTGCAGAAAACATGGGCGTCAAAGTCGTCCGCGTCGATGCCGAAGAGCGCTTCTTAACCGCGCTGGCTGGCGAGAGCGACCCAGAGAAAAAGCGTAAAATCATTGGTAAAACCTTCATCGACGTATTCGCTGATAGTGCGCGTCAAGTGAGCGAGCAGAGCGATGGTAAAGTTGTTGAGTTCTTAGCACAGGGTACGATTTACCCAGACGTGATCGAATCTGCTAAGTCACATCAAGGTAAAGCACACGTCATTAAGAGCCATCATAACGTTGGCGGTTTGCCAGATGACTTGGCGTTTGAATTGGTTGAGCCGTTACGCGATCTATTTAAAGATGAAGTGCGTAAACTTGGTATCACCCTTGGTCTACCAGAGAAGATGATTTACCGTCATCCATTCCCAGGGCCAGGTCTAGGCGTACGAATCCTTGGCGAAGTGAAAAAAGAATACGCTGATGTCTTGCGTTTGGCAGATGCTATCTTTATGCAGGAGCTGGAGCGCTCTGGCTGGTATGACAAAACCGCGCAAGCCTTTGCGGTATTCCAACCAATCAAATCAGTTGGCGTGGTCGGTGATGGCCGCCGCTATGCGTGGGTGATTGCGCTACGTGCCGTTGAGACGGTGGACTTTATGACCGCGCGCTTTGCCCATCTACCGTATGATTTGATTGAGACAGTATCGAATCGCATCATGAATGAAATCGCTGAGGTCTCACGCGTGACGTATGATGTATCGAGCAAGCCGCCGGCGACGATTGAGTGGGAATAATCTCTACTCAGTATTTAGCTGAAATAAAAAACACTCAACTTGGTTGGGTGTTTTTTGTCTAAATTCCTGTATCAGGTGGTATAGGGTTATTTTCTTCGTACGAAAGATAGTCAAAATCGATACGTTGATATTGGCGTAAAGTACCTACAGAAATTTTAAATTCAGTGCCTACTTTAGGAACAGAGACGTCCATTCCTGCATCTTTTAATATATCGGCATATTCATTAAGTGCATCAGTAGCAGAAGCAATAGACTGATCATTAGAAGCTATACCTAACAAATTAACTGAATAAGTTTCTTCATCCTTAATATCTCGATTTGGATAAATATCAACATATATACCAGTTAGATATTCATTAGCTCGCTTAGCAATCTTTTTTCTTTTACCTTTTTTATCAGAAGACGCGATTAGCTGATCGAATTTAGTAGGTAATGCTGGTCTTTTATAACGACCAGCTAGCCAATCAATATACTGATTTAGGTTCCCTTCTAAAAAGTTAATTGAAGAATCAGGTTTAAATTCTTCAAGAAGTGACTTTTTTATTTGAATTTTTTCGTGAGCTTTTAGCTCTAAAATAACCTTCTCATCAGAGCTGTTTGAGTTGGCTTCTATATGCAATATTCTAGGATGACGATTATGGCTATACTGTTTATTAAACGCTTCAGCTGATAAAGGCCGGACAATAGAGAGCTCGATGTATTCTTCTTGCGAGGAGGCAACGTCGCATGATTGCGAGGCAACAACCAACAAGTTGTTAGCAGATATAGTGAACGTACTATCTATATCACCTATTAGCTTTGCAACTGTTTCAGGTTTGACAAAGCTGCCTTGTCGCCATCCTAATGCTTCGAGTATACGCTGCATTTAAACCTCTAAATTAAACCTAATTCAGGCGTCAGTGATTGATGAGCAAGACGTCGACCTGCAAAAATTATTTTTTCTCTATCAAGCTTTTCGTCTGTTAACATTTGCATCACGCTAGTAGAACCTAGGATAGGGGTAAACAGCTTTTCTTTATCAGTAGGAAGCTTGTTATAACTCCAGTCTTCTGCGATAACGCTTAACTCAAACACTCTTTGTCTATCTTTTTCTTTACTAATCCCTTGCTTCTCCCAGTTGTACAGTGTTTTTCTTGAGACACCAACAAGCTTAGCAAGCTCTTCATCACTCAAATCAAAATACTCTTTTATTGTCGAAAGCTGAGACTGGCGAGTATTGTACTTAACATTAATACTTGATCCGCTTGCTTGGCTCATTTTGTCAATTATATAACGACTGTTATCGTAACTGGTTGATTTCTTAAAAGCATAGGCTGGAGTAGTGGCAAGAATAGAAGCGCCTATAAAAGCGGTAGTAATGTTCTTATTTATCCAGCTATTTGCTCCATAACTGTTTTGTCTCATTTCCATGCCTCCTTGGCTTGTTCTGTTGTTACATTCCAAAATGCTTTTCGACTGATTTTATGCATGTGTGATAGCTTACTAAGTATTAATCCTTTATTAAAATCTAGTGGACCGGACTCTTCTTCCTGAGCATTCCATACATGGTCGATATCCAATAGTAGTCTTTTGACAGGCTTATCAGAAGATTTTTCTATTGCAATGGGTAAATTCTCTGCATCAGGCCAAACTAAAACTTTATCCTCACCGTATATCGAACGAATAAAAATAGCCCCTTCTGTGGTTCTCCATAAAGTTTCATTAGTCTGTCTTAGTAAGCTCCCTGACAGTTTTAAATCATCGTTGTTGTATAGTCTAGGCTGAACAAAATCTTCTATTGAGCCTTTGCCTTCAATGTTAAAAATGGTATCGCTATAACGTAAGCCAAGACCTAAACAGAGGCTTGGGTTAATAACATCTATAATAGTTTGTAATAAGAAATCACAGTTCTCTTCAAATCCATTAAAGCGTTCATATTCACTAGTCATAAACAATAAACGATTCTGGTTAACCGAAGCTGCGGTATGACTATTTTTAGAGATAAACTCCCAGTTGGCTTGAGCCTCTAAGCTTATACCGTTAGGCGACACCGTAATTTCTTGGGTCTCAGTGTTCCTTAGAATTGGTAGCTTATTTCTCAAAGCATCTTGAATCTTAGGTATGTATTCCTTTATACCTAGTATAGGAGAAAATCTAAATTCTGCTAATACAAAGACCAAAGGTTGATTTGATAACTTTTTATAGTCACACATGTTGAACTCTCAGTAAGCTGATAAGTCTATTTAAAGTTATTATATAATACACACTATGTGTAATTAGTTGTGTAATTTTTGGAAAACAATTGAGAATTCCAAAAAAAAGCAGCACCCCGAAAGAGCACTGCCATCATCTAAAAACTCATTTCTCTAAACCAATAACCTAACCCCGCACATTCACCACATAACGCCCAACCACCTTACTCGAAATAAAGCGATCTAAGTATTCAGGCGTTTGCTCAAGGGTAATTTCTTCAGCATAACCCTCAAGGTCAGGCAATTTCATATCGGTTGAAACGCGCTGCCAAATCGCTTTTTTGTCCTCAAGGGGGATAAGTACCGAGTCGACACCCAATAATGACACTGCTCTGGTGATAAATGGCATGACCGTCATCGAAAACTCCGCACCGCCCGCTAGGCCGCAACTGGTCACTGCGCCGCCCGCTTTGGTTTGCTTGAGCAAATTAGCTAGATAATCGCCACCGAGTGTATCAATGGCATTGGCCCACAGCTCACGGCCGATAGGTTTGCTACCGATTTCATTGATCGTATCGCGATGACGGACTTCGCTTGCGCCAAGATTTTTTAGATAATCGCTTTGTTCAGGCTTACCTGAGAAGGCGATAACCTCGTAGCCCAATTGACTTAATATAGCGATACTGATACTACCGACGCCGCCCGTTGCGCCCGTGACGGCGACTGGTCCGTCTTCAGGTTTTGCGCCCATTTTCTCAAGCTTTTGCACGCTTAAGGCTGCGGTTAGGCCGCCAGTACCATAAATCATTGCTTCTTTTAATGTTAATGATTTTGGACATTCTATCGCCCAATCAGCGGGTATCGAGATTATCTGGCCAAGCCCGCCTGCGGTGTCCATGCCGAGATCATAGCCGAATACCAACACTTCTTGCCCTGCGCTAAACGTGCCTGATTTGTCACTGACGACGACACCTGCCGCGTCAATACCAGGGGTATGCGGATAGTTTCTGGTGATTCTTTTATTGCCCGTGGCTGACATGGCATCTTTGTAGTTCAATGATGAATAATGCACTTCGATGAGCAAGTCATTCTCTGGTAAGTCACTGACTTTGCGCTCGTGAATGCTTTTTTTGAATTCACCGTCGTTAGTTTCTTCAACGACTAAGGCTTTAAACGTTTTCTCGTTTGACATAGTGATATCCCTATTACGTTTTATTGTTTATGTTCATGAGTCATGGCTTAACTATCGCATGCTTCATTATCTCATGACTGCAAAGCCATTAAAGCAAAAAAATCCCACTGTACTTTAGGATAAATACAAACGGGCTTCTTGTTATTTTATGCTACCTCTGATGATAATAGTCGTTGAAAGGTTAGTGTGTAAATTATAGTTTTGACAATACTTTAAAGTTACTAAGGTTTTAATAGTACCTTACCTTTTTTGCCAGATTGCACATCACCTGAGACGGCTTTGGTAATCTCATCAAGCCCATAAACCGCTTCAATTGGTAATTTTAGATTGCCGTTGGTCGCGCGCTCTAGTAGTTCATCAATCAGACGCTGTTTGTTGTCCAGATCCATTTCTTGGCTAGTTTTGCTGCCCCAGAAGCCTTTGACGATAGCTTGCTTAAAGATCAGGCTGCCAGCGTCTAGTTGCATTGGTTTACCTGACATAATACCAAACGAGACCAACGTGCCGTTGCTACCGAGTAGCGATAGCAGCTCATTGCTTGATTCGCCACCGACGGAGTCCACAGCAGCGGTGATCTTGTCCTCACCGATGATAGCGCGGACTTGGTCTTGCCAGTCATCATCAGTAGTGACGACATTGTTTTTGATATCTAGCGCGGTCAGCTCTTCTAACGAGTCTTTGCTACGCACGAGATTAATGGTGTTCACACCGCGTGCCGCTGCCAGCATGGCTAGTGTTTTACCAACAGCACCATTAGCCGCATTATGGATGATCCATTGTCCACTATCTACTTCTAGGAATTCAAGAAGCATCAAGGCGGATAATGGCATAGCAATCAGCTGCGCGGCCAGTTCGTCTTCGATGCTATCAGGGATGACAAACACCATAGTGGCAGGGGCGACAAAATACTCTGCCCACGTTTCGTGCACACTGGCACAGGCCACGCGCTGACCGATGCTTAAGTCTGTGACCTCATCACCGACCGCATCAATAATTCCTAACGCTTCACTACCGCCAACCGCTGGCATTTCTGGCTTGTAGCCGTATTGCCCGCTGACCGTTAGCATGTCGTGGTTATGAATGGGGGAAAGGATGGTTTTGATACGTACTTCGTTGGCAGCAGGCTGCGGCATAGGACGCTCGCCCACGCTCAGTACGTCGGAAGGTTTGCCAAAGTGATCATAAGTAGCAACGCGCATAAATTATCCTTAATCAATTATTTGTTATTATGTGTGTGGGTCCCAGACCAGCACGTTATGGTGTAGCTATCGTACTGTGTGATCTGGTTTAAATATAATCAGTATGGATCATACTATAGATAACAATAGACTGGTCGTCTAGTAAATAGATGATAACGTTATGTATGGTTTTGTTTCAGGTGGATTAAATGCTCAGTCATTGTCTTGACAGCATAGATATGGATTGCTGCATTTGATAAAGATGAGCAGTCGCCATACTGATCATGTACAGACATAGTGCTTGAGCCGTCAATGACACGGCGCTATATGGAAAGAGATTGACTATATAGAATAGAGGCTTAATAAAATAGCGGCTTAATAAAACTCAATGCGACTAAGGATGTGCTCCTGCACCATATAAGCACAAAAATACGCGCTGGGCCACGCCACGATAAAGACCAATCCCCACGAGTGCATCAGCTCGGTAAAAAAACCGTCAATATAGCCCACCTTTATAAGCAATAATACGGTTGAGATGATGAGTGACATCATCATCGCCATAAGACCAGTAAAGATCAGGCGATAGTATTTGCGGCGGGTGCGTATTCTGATGGTGGGGAAGTTGGCCATAGTTTCGATTATCCTACAAGTGATAGCAGTGCTCATGATACTCCGTGATGACGGACTGGTAAAATCGTTATTATCAATCGTCAGGTTTGCTATAGATTCATAACCATCTTTTTATCTTGAGAAAAACAATATCTCTAGATAATGCGCTCTTCTAGAGAGCAACTTTTGCTACGATAATCTATGATAAGTAAGACTAAACGATAAATAGGAAAATAGCGCTATTGGATACGCAGTTTACCATGACGCAGGGTTTTTATAAGCAGCGCCTGACAGATAGCGGTTTGCAAGTGGTGATACCTGAAGAAAACGAAAGGGTAGAGGTGCACCGAATTATCTATGAGGAGCTGTGCCAAGGGCAGTTATTGGATAGCTCAAGAGAATATTATCAAAGGGTCATTGAGCAATTAGCTGATGCAGGCTGCGAGGGGGTGATTTTGGGCTGTACTGAGATTGGCATGCTGATTAAGCAAGCGGACAGCCCCATCCCTGTGTTTGATACCACCGCTATCCATGCGCGAGCGGCGGTAAGGTTTTTAGTGGATAAGGCAGTCGGCTAAATACTGCAAAGATAGCATAAAACCTGCTGCGACCGTTTAGCCTTTATCGTAAGTTGGTTAATGGCTACCATGAACCTTTTCATGCACTTTGATGATACGGCGCAGCGGTAACCGTCTCCATGGTGTCGTTGGCAAGGCAAACAGCAGCATGGTTTTGGCGATAGACCCTTTGGTAAGGTCACGCGATTTACTGGAGGGCGTACTCGTGTCGCTCAAGGTGCATCCTTCTATGCCACTTTGATTGGGCTTTGATGAGTGTCAGTTGGGTTTAATTAAGAATAGATAGTGAGCTTAGGGTTGTAGTTATAACCACTACTGCTATAAAACGCTCCTATTATAAATAACAATGCCTAAGCTATCTGGGCTAGAAAGGTAAACAAGAGCTAACGATAGTCTTGTATATGAACATAGAAGATAAGGTTTTGACTAGAAAGTTATAAATTAAAAAGTCTAGGCACAAGTTTAGCGCTAAAATCAAAGTCAGATTTTGTTTCCACCTTAATTCTAAACAAGGATGCCTCCATGCTATTTAAACGCTTAGGCCTTGCCGCACTATTTAGTCTCTCTATCGTAGGCTGTACCACAGCGCCCAATACGCTTGCCGTTAACACCACCCAAAAAATCATTCAATATGAGCGCAATAAGTCTGATCTGGATGTCAAATCATTTACGCTAACTTCTGGCGACAAGTTAGTTTATGCCGAAAACGCCAACCTAACAGGCGAGCCCTTACTCCTTATTCACGGTTTTGGCGGTAATAAGGACAACTTCACCCGTATCGCTGACGAGTTAGAGGACTATCATCTGATCATTCCTGATCTACTGGGCTTTGGCGAGTCGAGCAAACCTATGAGCGCAGACTATCGCTCACAGGCACAGGCCACGCGCTTACATGAGCTGTTGCAAGCTAAAGGATTAGCAAGCAATATTCACATCGGCGGTAACTCGATGGGCGGCGCGATCAGTGTCGCTTATGCCGCAAAGTACCCAAAAGACGTCAAGAGTCTGTGGCTTGTCGATAGCGCAGGGTTTTGGTCAGCAGGCGTGCCAAAATCGCTTGAGGGCGCAACCCTTGAGAACAACCCATTGCTGATCAATAGCAAAGAGGACTTCTATAAGATGTACGATTTTGTCATGTATAAGCCGCCTTATTTGCCAAAGTCAGTCAAAGCGGTATTCGCACAAGAGCGTATCAATAATAAGGAGTTGGACACCAAAATCCTTGAGCAAATCGTCACTGATAATGTCGAGGAGCGCGCTCAAATCATTGCGGATTATAAGATACCAACGCTCGTGGTTTGGGGTGAGAAGGATCAAGTCATCAAACCTGAAACGGTCAATGTGATCAAAGACATCATCCCGCAAGCGCAAGTCATTATGATGGAAGATATCGGTCACGTACCGATGATCGAGGCAGTAGAGCAAACGGCGGAGGATTATAAAGGGTTTCGGGAGGGGATTAAATAGTAGCTATTCCCGCTTTACGCTACTATCTTAGCTGCCACTGTGGCGGTGACTAATAGGCAGTCGTGCTCCTGTTGCCTCGATATCGCGACTGCCTAAGTCCCCGCAACACAGTGTGCAGCCAAGTATATCCGCTGCAATCGGGGCTAAACCGCTCTCCAAGTTCACCTAAAATTGCAGTGCAATTTTTTAACGGTGCTCAGGCTAAACTGCTTCCCATGTCAACCTCTACTACTTTTACAGAATTTGACTACAAAACCGTAGTCAATATGTTTGACTACGGTTTTGTAGTTGACATTAAAGTTAACTGGTTTTTATTCTTTACGACTGATAGAAGGCAATTTATTGATTGTCTTTTCAACAACTCCGGTTAAAGGAGCATTATCACCGTGCTTTTTATCTAGTGTGCTTGAGGCATTCGTGGCTATAGTATCAATAGCAGCAGCTAAAAGTTTCTCTAATAAAGGTTCTTTGTTTTCACTGTCAAGATCTTCTATCTGCTGCTTAAAGCTTTGGTAAGATTTAGCTAATGCTTCTTTGTGTGCGTATTCTTGTTTTAACCTTTCCGCCTCACTTCTTCTTTTAGAAGCAAATATTGCAAGCCAAATTATTGGAAGTATTATAGGTAGTCGTTGAAGTAGAAAAACGCCAACATCTTTTATGACTGCAATGTCACGTGTAGCGTCTGATGAATTAACAAGAATTAAATTTTGGTTAGTAAAATAAAAAGCTAACATTAAAAGCATTATTATAGATATAACGAATAAACCTGTGTATATTCTTATAGGTACAATAAACGAAGTACTTAAGTCATGATAAGCGCTAGCAAGCCCCACACTCGTGGCTCCAGGAATTATACCTTCAATCTGTGTTTTCAATGCATCATACTGGCTCTGCTGGTTGACTTTCATCAAGTCTAGTTCATTTTTCCTCTCTTGAATTTCGTATTTGAGACCGTTTTTTACTTCTCCATAATCATCTTTCTGACCAAAAACCTCGTCATAAAAGGCTTGTAGCTCCTCCATTTCTGTAGCTAAGTCATTTTTTATTTTTTTAACTGTAATATCTGATTCTCTTATATTCTCTTGAAAAGAATCTATTGTGCTTTTTATAGAGTCTTCATCTGTAAAAAGACTATTGAAGTAAGTGTTAATTCTACTAGCTTGCTCTTCTACTTTATTTTCAAAGCTATTAATATTAGACTCTATAGATTCACTGTCTTCAGTTCCAGTTAGAAGCTTTGTTTTCAATACTGCTATCTCTTCTGAAGCTTCATTTATATTTTTGTAAAGCTGCACGACTTCATCATTTTTAGTTTTTAAACTATGCATTAGTTCTTTATATTTATCATTATAGCTTTCTAAGCGACTATCTATAAATTTTATATAAGTATCAAAAGCAGACTTTGATGCTTGGATATGAGAGGAGCTTTTTTGAGAGAAGGGGCTCGTTTTAAGTAGGATTTGATCTGCATACTGATTAGCTGTTACAAGCTGATTTTCTAATTGTTCATTAAGAGCTAACTCTATAGTCTGCTTGTAACTGTTAAATATATTTATAAGTTCGGTGAGTATGTTTAATGGAATAAGGTCACTGTCAATATTTTTTATAAATACGTCTAAGTATTTTATAACTTTTAGTAATCGAGCGACCTCACGTACAGTATTACTTTCTTGCTCGTCTAGCGAAGGTTCTACTCCATCAATTAGTTGATATATCTCACCCCAACTATTAAGAAAGTTTTCATATACCTCGCTTCTACTACTCATACAAAAACCCTTATTCTATAAGCTAGTTTAAAGTAGTATTATACATAAGTTAACTTTCAAAAAATGAGAAAAGTATTTAGATTGAACAGGCATATTTGTTCTTTAGTCTTCTTGTCCAAGGTTGTAAACTACGCCTAGCGCGTCAGAAATCAGCTAATTTACAACTAATGATTATTATTCCAGTCATAATTACAAGACAAAAAATCGGTGCGCGGGGCGCACCCTACTCAAGATTGCAGTTTATTATTTAAATGTACAACCGCTTAAAACAAAGTCTCTGATTCAAAGAAGCAGAGGAAGCAAGGCTTGCCTTTGACCCACATGGATTGTTCAATATATATCCAGCGTGCATCAATACCGGCGATTTGAGTTTTCATCGTCACTTTGTCAAAGGCGCGGACACGTTTGCGATATTGAATACTCGTACCAGCCACAATCAGATTCCAACGTTGCTTGAACAATTGACGACCAAGCCCCGTACGTACAGCAAAGTTCATTCGACTCAGATTATATAGTGTCAGTATGCGCCCATTATTCATCTCAAAATAATCATCGATATCCGTCAGCTAGCAGCGAAACTCAACTTCACTGACCTCATTTAAGGCTAGCCTCTGACCCTTTTTGACTTGCGAAACAGCTTGTATAAGTGAGACGGTATGACGAATAAAGGGGTACATGGTCTGCTCTCAAAGCTTAAGGTAATGGAGGATAAGGTAGTCAGAGACTTATCGTAGAGTATTTTAGTCCTTAGCCATCGGCGGCCAACGATGATCCTTATTGGACGCTATCCACTCTTGCACCCATGGCTCAGGTGACATGACTAAATTAGGCTCACCTAACGCCTTTAACACTTTGGCGGTTTCAATGACTTTGCCGCCTTTGGTGACGCCCGTGCGTAATAGCACCGAGGAGCAAGGTTTGCCTTTAACCCACATTGAATGCTCAAGATAGAGCCAGCGCTCATCTATACCGACGAGCTGCGTCTTGATGGTCACTTTATCAAACAGGCGGATACGATTACGGTATTGAATGGTGCAGCCTGCCACTACCATACCCCAACGGTTCTTTAGCAGCTGCTTGGCAAGCCCCGTGCGAATGATAAAATCTGTACGGCCAATATCATAGACGGTCAATACACGGCCATTATTCATCTCAAACATCGGATCGATATCGGTAATACTACAGCGCACAGTGACTTCGCTGACCTGATCAAACGCTAACGGTTGAGCTTTTTTATTAGTGATAAACGCATCAACGATCGACTTAGTGTAACGCAAGTAAGGATACATAATAGAGTCTCAAAAGTTTAAGGATAGGTCAGTTGCGCAGTTATTTTGACTTGACGGTAGCGTCCACACCGATGGAGTGAAAGTAGGCGCTGACGGTTTCGGGTAGCCAATTGATATCGAATCTGGATTTTTTATCACGGCCCTGAGCTTGTTTGCTATCCGAGCGATAGCGAATGTAGCCGACGTGCCCGCCGTGCTTGGTATCGATAATAGTGACGCAGTCGGAGACATCGTTCGCGGTGGCGGTAAAGCCCAAAAACGGATCGTCTTTGGCGCTAATCAACAATAAGGGTTTTTTGACATCGTGCAAGTAGGGCAGGGCTGAGGCGCTATGATAGTAGTCGTTGTTAGAGCGGTAGCCATGACGCGGCGCGGTAAAGATATCGTCAAAGTCGCTGATACGATTGACCGCTTTGATAGAGTCGATCTCCTCTTTGCTGATGTCGTTGGCAAGGGCTTTTTTAATAATCGGATTAAGCAAATAAGGCGTATAAATCCGATGACTCAAAAAGCTGTGCATACTCAGCGCCGCTGATGACATATCGACAGGGGCGGAGATGACAGCCGCGCCTTTACAGAGCGCTTTCTCGCCGTATTCGCCCATGTATTTAGCTAAGGCATTACCACCCAGTGAGACGCCGACCGCATACATATTGGCGTATTTTTCGCTTAGGTTTTGCAGCATGTAGTGCACTTCGCCCGTATCACCCGCGTTATAAAACACCCGTCCACTAGCTGGAATACCACCACAGCTGCGGAAATGGGCGACGACAAAGTGCCACCCTTGCGCGTGCATCTGATAAGCCAAAGCGCGGGCATAATGGCTATCGCTACTGCCTTCCATACCGTGGAACAAAACGATTAATGGCGTTTGTTCAAGTTCACCATTTTCTAAGTTTTCTGAATGTTCTATAGGATGCGCATCATAGAAATCATAGGCAATATCACTCTCGTCCAAGGAATCTTTGCGCACCACTCGTCTGTACTCGGGTGCTTTTGGCGCAAAAAACTTTGGCAGGATGCTTTGCAAGTGCGGATTAGTCAGCCAAAAAGGCGGTTTAAATGCGTTATAGGTAAAGGTCGTCATAGTAGGGTTTCTAAAGTTGTAAAATAAAAGTATAAATAGAAAATATGAGTGTGATTTAAATAGCTGGTTCCACGTGAAACAAAACAGCTCTATAAGACTGAGTCTATACATTGTTAATTTAACGAATTTATTATCATACTAAGCTCGCAGCAAGCTTCCAATAGATTTTGGTGAACGGCTCAGTGAACAGATGATTACTGTATTATTTAATTAAGCTCAGTTTACTTCTTTAGAACATACTAATCTGTGGGCTCTATCACTCTACCTGCCATCGCTAGTTCAGTTTTTAAGGTCTCAATATCAACCTCAGCAATAGTGACAGTTAAGGTGACTTGTTTGCTATAGGCGACATCTTCGATAGTGCCCTCTAAGCTCTCGACCACATAGCGACACTGAGCTTCAGTCGCGAAGTCCGCTAGTATTTGCACTTGCGTCATCGGCACGAAAGGTTGCAATATCATCTGATCGACTGCTGCTTGTGCAGAGCCTGCATAGGCACGAGTGAGACCGCCTGCGCCAAGCTTAATACCGCCAAAGTAACGCACGACGACGATGATCACGTTGCCGATGGACTTATGTTGCAAGACATTTAATATTGGTCGCCCTGCGGTACCACTCGGCTCGCCATCGTCATCAAAGCCTGCGCTGGTGGTGTTGTCAGGGTCGCCGATGATATAGGCCCAGCACCAATGGCGCGCATCAGGATATTGCTCGCGCAGCTGTTCCACGTGAAACATCGCTTGCTCACGCGAGCTGACAGGATAGGCATGAGCGATAAACTCAGATTTTTTGATCTCAAGCCGCGCGGTCACGGGGTTTTTTAAGGTTTGATAGCTCATATTGCATCGATGGTACACTTAGGGTTAGATGGGATATGTTAAACTGACACCACTATAACAAAACCCTATATGACTAAAGGTAGTAAAAAGTATGCGTCTCGATAAATTTATCAGTAAAGCCACTGAGCTGTCACGCAAAGAGTCCAAAAAAATCCTCCACGCCTCTGAGATCACCGTCAATGATGAGGTGGTCAAAGACCCTGGCCTACATGTCGATATTATCAATGATGAAGTGCTGTGGGCAGGCGAGCCGCTCTCGGTGGCGACGGGTAATCGTTATATCTTGCTGCATAAGCCTGAAGGCTTTGAGTGTACGTTAAAGGCCAAAGAGTATCCTATCGTCACCGAATTGATTGCCGTACCAGAGCTAGGCAGTTTACGTATCGCAGGTCGCTTAGATGTCGATACCACAGGCGCACTGCTGCTTAGCGATGATGGCGGCTGGCTACACCGTGTCACAAGTCCCAAGCACGAGCACGCCAAAGTCTATGAGCTAACGCTTGCTGATCCTATGAACGAGGAGGAGCAAGCCCGCGCAATCAAAAAGGTGGGCGAAGGTATCTTGTTAGAGGGCGATTATGAGCCGACCAAACCGGCTACCCTTGAGTTTATCGATGAGACCCATGCGCGTCTAACCTTGGAGCAAGGCAAATACCATCAGGTCAAACGCATGATGGGCTACTTTGGTAATAAAGTCGTTGCGCTGCACCGCGCCAGTATCGGTCATATCAATCTAGACGGCTTAGAGAAAGGCGACAGTCGTTTCTTAACGCCAGAAGAAGTCGCCAAGTTCTAGCCACTGACCTCTTTAGTATGCGCATCCATACTACTGTTTAAGTTATTATTTTAAATTCATCAGCAGCCACGACACCGTGTGCTGCTTTTTGTTGTCAGCTATTTATGTTTGTGATTCTCTTTTACTATTTCTGCGGTCTGCTTGTGTTGCCTATCTCTTAAAGTTGGGTAGCCATTTTGCAAAATTGCGCCGCTAATCATTTGTGTAAACCTTCCTTGTGATACAGTCTGTCTGATATCTCAATCTATTTTTTTACATAATATTATGATGAGCAATCAAGATAGATATTATCAAGTACAGAATTTATGAGTTATTAACGAGGACTGCTTTTGTGAAACTATCTGCCTTTAATTCGGTAAGCCTGATTAGCCTTGTACTACTCGCAACCACGGCTTGTGCTCAGTCAAACTCAGCGGATGCGGCGAGCACCCAATTGAACCAAAACAATCAAAGCATGCAGACGAGCAAAGCGGTAAGTGCAACTGTTGATAAACGCTTGCGCCAAGTGCTAACCCAAGCCGGTATCAAAACGCAGATTACCTCCATTGCGCCGTCCAAATTACCCAATATGTATCAGGTAAACTTGGCTGAACAGCCGCCGCTGCACATCACAAAAGACGGTCGTTATGTCATCCAAGGTGAGTTAAAAAAGAATTCAAGCAAGCGGGTAGTGACCAAAACACCAGTACGCAGCACGAGTGCGCAGGTAGGCAAGCCTGTCAGTGCAGCAGTCAAATCGGTGCTGCTCAAAAATACGCGTGCGCTCAAAAACATGAGTGCAAAAACGCCGTTCTTTTATACCGCAGTACCCGGCGTGATTTGGGGCGCAACGCTAGAAGGGGTGCCTTTCTTATTATCGGACGATGCGCAGTACATCACTGACGGTGAGATATCAGTGATCGAAAACGGTCAGTTTATCGGGCTCGATGAGAGTTTTGAGCGGCGCAAAAACCAATCGGTGTTTGCGATATTGGATGAAAGCCAACTGATTATTTATCCAGCCACCACAACTGAGAAGGCGGTGATTTATGTGGCTGATGACGTCAACTGCCCGTATTGCCGCCGATTTCATCAGCAAATACCCATGCTCAATGCCAAAGGAGTGACGGTCAACGTCATCGGCTATCCGATATACGAGCAGTCCCCTGAGCAAATGCGCGGTATCTGGTGCCAAGGTAGCGAAAACAGTCGCCGTCAGGCATTTGATAAGGCGATGCTACAAGGAGAGATGACACCTGCATCAGCGAGCTGTAACGTCGATCACGTGACGCCCAATCGCGAAAAAGCCGCTGGACTGGCGGTGATAGCAACGCCTGCCATTTACCGTGAGGACGGTGTACTATATCAAGCAAGCTTCGAGAGTCCTGAGTTTTTAGAATTTTTGGGTATCGAATAATCACATTGGTGTCGTTCACATTTTAGTGAATAAAGATTTTAAATCACGTCACAAAAAACCGCTTTATGAGCTGATTCATAAAGCGGTTTTTATCGTTTGACTTATCAAAATTTTGAATATCAAAAGCGATCTCAACTTGTTTATGGCAAGACAATATCGACGATCTTCCACTCAATCAAGCCTTGGCGCTGCATCTCTATCGTGAGTGGATAGCCTTTGACTTGACCGCTGATAGCAAAGCAATTGATACCGCAGTAGCTCAATGTTGGCTTGTCGCTATCGTTGCCTTGTGCCGCCTGCTGCTCGAGCTCCGCCGCTTGTTTTTTCATGACTTGCTGGATTTGGCTCTTGACCACCGCATCGACATCGCCGTGCTGAACAATCAAGCTTTGAATGAGGTTTCTGAGATCGACCTGATCGCTTGCGATGGCCCATGCCGCCGCCAGCTCTTTGGTTGCTGTATTGGCTTGACCCTGAGTGTTAATGACCTTTTCGATATTTTGCGGCGTGATGGCACCATCGACGGCCTTTGTGATAAAGCCATCGGCTGCTTGGGTTAATGCGTCTCCGCCCAACTCAGCAATCAGTGGGTACTTTGTCATGGTCGTGGCAAACTGGTCAGTCAGCTGATGTTGGATGCTTGGACGCACTTGCTCGTAATCAATGGTCGCTGCGATAGCGGCACCGTCTTTGGCATCGTAGGCATTTTTGAGCTGATAAGCACTGTAATAAGGGGAGCCTGCATAGATTGCTACGGCAATCACGATTAATAAAACAATCAGCTTTTTCATAAGACGGGGAACCTTGTCGCAAACGTCATGGGTATAAATGACCGTAGATATGGCGATAAATACTAGCACGACTCGTCATTATTCAGGTATGAAAAGCTTTGTAATAATCTTAATAAATCGTGTATACCGCCGACTCAAGACCTCAACTATGAATTTCATGACTTAAGCGCTTGATAAATCAGCAGACCATCTCCATAAATAGCGCAAACTTTTTATAATTGATTTGGCTAAGTAGCCCCCACCGTATTTTTCGTTACATGCACATATTATCATCCTGTGACATTGTGGTTTGCCATGTTTCACATGAAACGTTGCTGTGTGATTGTGTATGAGATGAAGGCCGTTAATGGTAAAAGCTGATCAAGGCTAACGAACTGACGAGCTGGTGGTGCTACGAAGACGATAGGAGAAACCATGAGTAAACGCGATTTTTATGAAGTATTAGGTGTCAGCAAGACCGCTGACAGCAAGGAGATTAAGCGAGCCTACCGCAAGCTTGCCATGAAATATCATCCAGATCGCAACTCTGATGACCCTGATTCTGAAGACAAATTCAAAGAAGCCTCAATGGCTTATGAAGTACTGAGCGATGAAGAAAAGCGCTCAGCGTATGACCGCATGGGTCATGCTGCCTTTGAAAATGGCATGGGTGGCGGTGCAGGCGGCGGCAACTTCCAAGACATCTTTGGCGATATTTTTGGTAACTTTGGCGATATCTTCGGTCAATCACGTGGCGGTGGTGGTGGACGCACGCGTCGCGGCTCTGACTTGCGCTATGTGATCGAGCTGACATTAGAAGAAGCAGTACGCGGCTGCAAAAAAGAAATCAGCTTCACCGCGCCAGCGCCATGTGATACCTGTGATGGTAAAGGTGCCAAAGATGCCTCTGATGTCGTGACCTGTCAGATGTGTCATGGTCAGGGTCAAGTGCGCATGCAGCAAGGTTTCTTTGCCGTGCAGCAGACTTGCCCACAGTGTGGCGGCTCTGGTAAGCAAATCAAAAACCCTTGCCCTGACTGTCATGGTAATGGCGTCAAAGACAAATCACGCACGCTAGAAGTATCTATCCCAGCGGGCGTCGATGATGGTGATCGCGTCCGTCTGGCAGGTGAAGGCGAAGCTGGCGCCGCAGGCGTACAGAACGGCGACTTGTATGTCGAAGTACGTGTCAAACCGCACAACGTCTTTACTCGTCAAGGCGCGGACCTCTATATGGATGTACCAGTCAGTATCACGGATGCCGCACTTGGTAAAGAAGTTGAAATCCCAACCTTGGATGGTAAAGTAAAAATCAAAGTGGCAGAAGGGACGCAGAGTGGCAAACTGCTACGTGTACGCGGCAAAGGCGTGACGCCAGTACGCACCACGATGAAAGGCGACTTGATCTGCCGTGTGGTCATCGAAACCCCTGTCAATCTGACTCGTGAGCAAAAAGATCTATTGCGTCAGTTCCAAGATACGTTAGATGATGACAGTAAGCATCAGCAGTCGCCACATAAAAAATCATTCTTTAAAAAGATTGGCGATTTGTTTGACTGATTATTTAACTAAGACAGACTGTTTCTAGATAGCCATACTGAGAGTAAGCCCAAAGGTTTCACATGAAACCTTTGGGCTTTTTCTTATGCTGATAAAAAACCACTCAGTTAACGATATTTGTTAAACTGACGATAAATGATATCCAAAAATAACCCACCAAATATAAAGTATGTAAGGTAGCGATATGAGTCAAGAAACAACAGAACAAACCATCAAAGTTGGTGTGATCGGTGCAGGTGGTCGTATGGGTCGTATGCTTATCGAAGCGGTACAAAATAATCCTAAGACCATCCTGAATGCAGCGATTGAGCGCCAAGGATCGAGTCTCGTCGGCGCGGATGCAGGCGAGGTGGCAGCTATCGGACGTTTAGAGGTGCAAATCGTTGACGTGCTAGAGGCTGTAATTAATGACATCGATGTGCTGATTGACTTTAGCTTGCCTGATGCGACTGAAAAAAACATGCAAGTTTGTGCCGAGCATAATGTCGCGATGGTCATTGGCACGACAGGATTTAATGAGGCGCAAGAGCAGGTATTGGCAAAAGCCAGTGAAAAAATCGCTATCGTCTACGCAGGTAACTATTCAACCGGCATTAACCTGTCATTGAAACTACTTGGTATGGCAGCCAAAGCATTTGGCAATGAGGCTGACGTAGAGATCATCGAAGCGCATCACAAACACAAAATCGATGCACCATCTGGCACGGCATATATGATGGCAGAAGCCGTCGCAGAGGCGCGCGGACAGAATCTAAAAGACGTTGCCATCTACGGACGTGAAGGACAAACGGGTGAGCGTGAGTCGGGCACAATTGGTATTCATGCCGTACGCGGTGGAGAGATCGTCGGCGACCATACGGTGATGTTTATCGCTGATGGTGAGGTGGTTGAGATTACTCACCGCGCACGAGAGCGCATGACCTTTGCCGCAGGTGCTGTACGTGCCGCAACTTGGGTGACTGAGCAAGCCATTGGGCAATATGATATGCAAGATGTGCTGGGTCTAAATGATTAGAGCGCATTGACGATGACTTAAAAAAGGTGAGGAGATGCAGGTGAGTCGTATACGTATAAAGCACGAATTGGCTAGTACCATTCTTAAGGTGAATATTACCAAAAATATAAGCTTGCCCGCGTTTGCCCTAAGTCTGGCTGTCCTACCAATCACCGTACAAGCCAGTAACGTCCAAACCTATGTGATTGACACTTATGGCGGCGTGTCGCTACTGCCAGTGGTAAGGCAACAACTCAATAGTAGCGCTGATGGCGGCACCGTCAGCATCTACCAAGGTAAGCTAGTACTAATAACAACACCCCACAATTATCAAATGATACAGCAGCTACTCACGCAGATTGACCGTCAGCCACAAGCGCTCACAGTCGCTGTGCGTGTTGGCAATAGCAGCAGTGTTCAGGATAATATTCGTCAGGGTCAGGTTATTATTACCAAGCGCAATATTCAGGGATCGGGTGTTTGGAATCAAAGTAACGGCCAGAAGCAAAGCAGCAGTTTATATCAAGTACAGACGCTTTCTGGTAGTGCCGCTAGTATCAGTACCGGCACGCTCTATTCATTGACGCAGAACTATCGTGCCACTATTCAACCAAATTATCACTATCCCATTGACCGTCAGCCAAGCGCGCAAATTGTCATTCAGCAGCAGGTACTACTGCCAACGACGCAAGGCATTGCTGTCACACCGCGTCTACTACCGAATGGTCAAGTCGAAGTGAGGTTGTCACAAGTTGAAGAGCGACTGGCGCGATCCAACTCATCCTACAATAGGTACGGCACGAGCAGTAATAGCATTCAAAGTCAAAGTCTGAACAATACAATCATTGTGCCGCGCGGACAATGGGTGACGATCGGTGAGATTTCACAACGCTCAACCAGCAGCGGCAGTCGAACGACCAATAGCATTAATAGTGTACCGATAGCTTTATTGGTTCAATAGCTCATTATGCAAATGGCTAAATACAAAAAAGCGCGGTGTTATTAATAGCA
>CENM01039760.1_pt1 | contig 28815 bp, 47 predicted proteins | sample 530261 | NCBI WGS metagenome assembly CENM01 (sample SAMEA2619854, study PRJEB7988) | marine metagenome | biome: marine biome (ENVO:00000447); feature: deep chlorophyll maximum layer (ENVO:xxxxxxxx); material: "saline water (ENVO:00002010), including plankton (ENVO:xxxxxxxx)" | depth 80 m
TTTTTTTTTTTTAATGTTAAGCTTAGAAACATCTGCCCCAAACGGTATGTCCCTTTCGAATAATTCTTCACCCAAAAGTTTTTGATATCGAAATATGGGATATGTTTAGTCATGCTTGGTCACCTCGCAATAATCATTAATATACTCTTCTTTAGCTTGATTGTAATAAACAGTGTCTTTCTTCCAGAACAATAAATCTTCAATAATACGTTCCAACCTTTGTACACGAAGTTCCGTTTGGTGTAAGATTTCATACTTTTTAATGTCAGGGTTGCTGTGGAAGTCAGCTTTCTTTGTTAGACGTTGTTTCATAATCACCTACCTCAAATAAATTTAACTGTTAAAATAAATACACTTGCTAACCAACACCAATCAATTACTCTTCCCAAAATGGCTTGGTTAAGACTCTTATTTACAATTAGACTTTTAAAGTAGGTGATGTAATTCTTACAACTAAAACCTGTCAAAGCAAAAGTCACACCTACCCAAACCAACCATACCAATTCTAAACCTTTTAAAAATTCAATCATAGTTATCTCCTGTTCATTTATTCTGAACGTATCCTGAAAGTGAACACGTTTTGATTAAGATGCTACTCATTATAAGAGTAATGATTTCCTTGTCAAGCAATAATATTAAATATTTTAAATTAAATTTATGTTTGACATTGTTATTGTTAGTGTGTAGGATTGTTGGTAGAGATTAATTATGAGGAGGAGATATGAGTAATTTTAAGAAAGGTGATTTGGTTGAGATTGTTAACCACCCAACAAGGGTTGATTTACTAGGTGAAAGATTCACTTTGTGTAAGGGAGGTTACAAGAACCTTTTAGATTTTGACGGGAAAAGCGTAACATGTAAATTTGTTTGGGAAACCCCATTTAAAAGTATACTAGAAGAGTTTAAGGACAGAAACATTCACTTATCTGAAGAGTTTTTAAAGAAGGTTAACCCAGACGGAGACAACTTATCAGAACTTACATTCGATGAGTTAATGAATGACCTAAGATACAACAAACAAAAGGAAAAAGCTAATGAGCATGAATGAGTATTACAATTCAGAAAAGATGTACACATTACCAAAGTTTCGCCTGACATACACAATTACCTCTGAAGATGGAGTGGTGGAGAAAGTGAAAGAAGTTTCAGCGAAAGGAGTTGACAAGGCGAAAGCTATTGTGTACATTAGCGAAGGTGTAGAGGGTGTTCCTTCTAGCAAGATTAAATTTGTAAAAGAGGAGATTGTGTGATGAAGAAGTTTAGCGAGAATTTTTATACTGATGATTTTGATCAAGAGATGTTGGATTTTATTGAGGAGAATTATAATGTTGATACAGTCAATGGGTGGTATGTTAAGAGGTGTTTAAGTTACCACTTCTACGATAACGATTTTTATGTGTCAGAATATTTAGGTCATGGTGTATATTTAACAAAACAACAATTCAAGGAGAAAATTGGTATGACGAATAAAGATACATTTACAAAAGATGATTTAGTAGCTGGTAAACATGTGGTGGAGTGTAGAAATGGTAGTCGGTATGTTGTCCTAGAAGATAATGTACTCTTAGAATTAGGAGATTTAGGTTGGGAAGGATTAGATGATTTTGAAGAGGATTTACTTTTTGGTCGTGACAATTCTGATGAATGGGATATTGTCAAAGTTTATCGAGTTCAGTACAAAAATATCCACCTTAGGAAAGATTTACCTCTCGTATGGGAACGTAAAGAAAAATCTGAAGAGCCAGTGAAATCTGAAGCACAATTGCAATATGAAGAATGTCAAGCTAAGATGGATGAGCTTCAAAAAGAGTTATCTGCTTTAAAGGAAAAACTATGAACATTGAGAAAATTATCAACTCTGGTAAAATCACTCTTGATGAGAAAACTGTAATTTTGCAAAAGCAACGTTTCATCACAGATACATATCCTGATAAGATTCGTGCTTTGCAACTAGAGATTATTGAGTTGCAACAAGCTGTTTCAGATGCAAAGGATATTTGTGAGAAAGTGAGTGCTTTGGAAGTAAAAGGTTAATTTATGGAAGCAATAATCTTCTCATTCAAAGTGTTGGTGACAATCTACCTCTTGATTATTTGTTTTCTTGAGGATAAACATTATTATGGAAAGGTAGGATTCTTATCAGAGATTCTTTGGTGGGGAGTGTTTGTTGTGTTGGTGTATTTTATCTGGAGGTGATTAATGGCACATTACACTTATAAAGATTTATGTTATGGTATTCCTGCTCCTTATGAGGAAACATTTGAAGAAAAGTATGATCGTGCATTCGATTATGATTCTAATTACAATGGTGATTATTGGACTATTGCAAGTGATTATGTCACTGACTTGGAGAAAAGGATTAGTGAATATCAAGAGTTAGTTGATATGGATATGGGAAGTGCTATTGATAAACTTATTGAATTGAGTAGTAAAGAGGTTTGGGAGGATTGATCATGCCATTAGACCACGGATACACTTGTCCATCATTAGATAAATTAATTGATGAAGCTAAGGATATTATTCATGAACAGATTACTGGTATTGTATTAGAGAATAATCCTTTCTTAGATGAGTATGATTTACCTGTTAGTGTTAAGACTTATATCAAGGATGCATCTGATGCGATGTATGAAGCGTTAGAGGATGTGTTTGAGGGATGCCGTACTATTAATGAGGATATCAGAGCTTGTGCTGACAGGCAGATTGATCACCTTGAGAGTAGGGTTGAAGATTTAGAATATGAGTTGAAGGAGTGGGAGAATGAGTAAATTAACAGTAACCTTAGAATATGAAAACAAGGATGATCCTTTAGTGAAACAACTTATGGAAAACTTTGCTAGTGATAGGAATGAAAAAGGTGGTGCAATTGTTTACGCTATGGCAAGAGAAGATTTGTTTCAAAAGATAGAGACTATTGAAGAAGTTCTTGGTGATTGGGATATGACCAGTGGTGAGAAGTTGAGCATGATTCGGGAGGTGTTGTGATGGAATTAGATAAATCTAAAATCAAAGCTTTATTCATGGAAGGATTATCTTGTCGTACTTCTGAAGATGATGTAAACAGTTTGGATGTAGGTTTTATGTCAGTGCAGGAATACCTTAAAAGTTGTATTCCTGCTAAGGAAAGTGTGATAATCTATGATATACTCTTCGAACTAAATAGTTATATCAGTGATATAGGATTGCAAAAGGCTTTGAATGATTATTTGTATAGCGGAGAACGTAGAGTGGTTGGTGAATCTACTATAACACACATTAACAACCTTATTAAGGTATGCGAATATAAATTTTATTATGAAGGTGGGCAAGCTTTAGAAGAATATTTTGAAGATGCTTGGAGATTTTATTATGGAAAATAATCTTATCAACGACGAACATATATTAGCTTTTGTGAAGATATACAAACAGCCGAGAGCAAGTCTTCTTATCGCAGAGGGAGTCGATCTACATCAACAATTTGCTAATGAACTGGGTATAGATAGGCAATCTGCGAAAGAGTTGTGTCACCGTATTAATTATAGTTTTGATATGAGGGTGTTTTGATGAGTAAAACAGTTTACAAATACACAGATGATTCATGGTTCGATGGAAGTGAGGATTGTGCTTGTTGCAGTGGGTTAGAGTTTGAATGTTATAATGCAGTTGGTTGGGAACAAAATGGTAGTGCAACAAGTTTGTGGAATTTATACGTTGATGTGATAGTTGCACACAAAGCTAAAGAGTATGGAGTGAGTGTTGATCGTCTAGATGGAGATGCCTATTATTTATATGAGGGATTAACTTTGCAAGAGTTAATGACTTTGTGCGAAAGATTGGATATTGTTTTGGAGGAGGTGGAATGATTTTAGTGGGAGGTGGTTTTGAGTGATGTTAAAGTTGGTAGTTGTGTCTATTCACATACAAATCTTACTGGATATGGTATTATAGTAGAGATAAAGAAAAATTCTGAAGAATATTCTCATATTTTAGGAGAACATCAGTATGTAATTCTTACAGATTTCGGCAATATAGTTAGATTAACTTTAGATGAATTAGAAAATAATTATACTCATATTAGATATGATAATATAAGAGAACGTTTTCTTAGACAAAAAGAGTTATTACATGAAGCAGAGGAATATTTAAAAGATTTAAATATGTTATAGGAGAGTATTAATGGTTGAAGAAAGTTTTTTCATAAAGCATGAGTATTGTGTAGCTTCTGAGATGAAGAAACTAGGTATCAAGCGCCCTGATGGAGAAGATTATGAAGATTGTAATAGTAGTGATGGACATGCTATTTATGAATATGACAAAGAAGATGGCAGTGTAGGTTATTCTGGATATTGTTTTAGTTGTAATCAAAGTTTCAACGTTGATAATCTTGCAAAGAGTAGCTTGGCAAGTGAGTTAGGTTTATCCTCAGAAGGTTCTGTAGTTGAAAAGAAAGTTTTTGAAAGGAAAGATAAAAAACAAGTAATAACTAAAGATGAGGTAAAAGAAATCTTATCTTATGGCTATGAAGGGTTAGGTTATCGTGGCATCAAAGATGAATTCAGAAAGTTTTTTGGTCATGCCATAAAGGTAGTTAATGGAAAACCTGTAGCAGAGTGGTATCCTGAGACTAGAGATGGTAAGCTTACAGGTTATAAGAGTAGACACTTCCCTAAAAACTTTGGTTATGATAATAAAGGTTTAACTGGTATTAAATCTGATCTTAGTGGACAAGTAAAGTTTAAAGATAAGAATTTCCGAGACATATTATTAACAGGTGGAGAGGTCGATAAAGTATCTGCATACCAAATGTGGGTAGAAAACCAAAGAAATAAGTCTAAAAGGAAAGGTATAGAAACAGATGAATATGATTATATGCCTGTTGTCTCTGGTACTACAGGAGAAGGAAGTGTAGTTAATCAGATAAGAAATAATTATGATTTTATATGTTCTGCTGAGAATATTTATATAGGTTTAGATAATGATGAAGCAGGTATTTCTGCTATGGAAGATATTTGTGCTATACTACCTAAAGATAAATTGAAGATAATTAAATGGTCTAGAAAAGATCCCAATAGTTATATTCATAATCCAGAAGGTAAAGATTATTCTAAGCAATTTATATCTGATTTCTTTGCTGCAAAAGATTATGAGGATAGTGGGATTTTTGCTTCCAGTGGGTTAATGCCTTACATTAAAGAAGCCCTTAAACTTGATAGAATACCATTACCTGATTACATGGAAGGTTTACAAACCATGACTAAAGGTTCAGGTTTGATAAAAAATCGCTTGTACAACCTGATCGGTATTACATCTTGTGGGAAAAGTACACACGTTAATGCTATGGTACACCACTTCGCATTTCTACCTACAGAAAAATGTGCTGTTATTTCTTTAGAAGCAACAAAAGGTGAATATGGTGTTGATATACTATCTTTACATTTAGAGAAAAACTTGTATTGGGAAGAAGCAGATAATGTAATAGAATATTTAGATTCTCCTGAAGTATCCGAAAAGGCACAAGAACTTTTTATAGATGAGTACGGCGAAAGTAGGTTCTATGTAGTAGATGACAGGAAAGGAACTGTAGCATCTTTGGAAAAGTTGTGTGAAACTTTACGTAACAAATATGGTGTCACATTAATAGTGATAGATGTTCTTACTGATTTGCTTCGTGTAACTAACAATGAAGAACAAGCAAAACACCTAAACTGGCAAAGTAATTTTGTTAAAAGTGGTGTAACTATTATCAATGTTCTTCATACAAGAAAACTTGCATCTTCTACTAATGGAGTTCCTATTAAGGCTACAGAGTATGATGCCTACGGAAGTTCAATTTTTGTGCAAAAGGCTGCAGGTAATATTATTATAAATAGGAATAAAGAAGCACCTGATGATGATTGGATTGAAAAGAATACCACTTATGTTACTGTTGCTAAAATGCGACAAGGTAAGACGGGAGATACTGTCCCTTGGTTATATGATCCAGAAACAAGAAAATCTTATGACAGGAATAAATTCTTTGAAATGTATCCAGATAAACTTCCTCAAGGTTATGATCTATCTATAAGTAGTTTTGATAGAGCTTATTGGGAAGAAGGAGGAAGAGGTTGGGATGGTGTCGCTGATAATATATCTAAATACAAACCTTCAAAACCTAATAGAAAACAAGATCAACCTGTAGAAGATTGGTCTATTGAAGTAGAAGATGGTACTATTTTTTAAGTAGCATCTTATTTATGTAAACCATGATTAATTTATAGGAGAAATAATGCCAGATTGGTTAAAAGAAAAAATGAAAGATTGTGTAGGTAAAAGATTCCCTACTAATCAATTCGGTGAAGTAGAAGTAGTAGAGTATAAAGATTATAAGAATGTATTAGTGAAATTTATTAATACAGGGACACTATCTTGGTTTAGAGCAGATCATATTAAAAATGGCAGATGCAGAGATAAATATGCACCTACAGTTTTTGGTAAAGGGGTAGTAGGGGATAATGTAACCACGGTTAATGGTGTTACTACCAAACTTTACAACTTATGGAGCGGTATGCTAGAACGTTGCTATAGTGAAACATTTCATAAAAAATACCCTTCGTATAAAGATTGTAGTGTAACACCTGATTGGTGTTATCTAGATAATTTTAAAGTTTGGTTTGAAGAAAATTATAAAGAAGGTTTCGAATTAGACAAAGACCTTTTAGTGTATAATAATAAAATGTATTCACCTGAAACATGTGTATTTGTCCCAAAAACTTTAAACAATTTAATAAAATATAATAAAACCCTTAAGAAAAGGAATTTACCCACAAGCGTAGTGGAATATAGTGGGAAATACTATAGTTATACTTCAGACAAACAATGTCTAGGAGGTTTTTCTACACCAGAAGAAGCTTTCAAGGTATACAAAAATTGGAAGGAAGATAGGATAAAATGTTTAGCTGAAAAATACTATAAAGATTGTAGTATTCCAGAAAATCTTTTCAAAGCTTTAATTTCTTATGAGGTGAAAGATTATGTTTAATATTGATAAAAGTAAGTACACAAATCGTATATTACACGCAGACATAGAGGCAAGAGGATATCTTGATGTTGTTAAATCAGATAAAGATGTGTGGTGTTTGGTTAGCAGAGATGATGAGACTGATGAAGTTTTTATCTTCCACGATTACCCAGAATATGATAATAAAGAAGTGTTTGATCAAGGGAAAACTTACACTATACCACCTAGAACAGGTACTCTACTTGATGGTGTCAGGTTTTGGTATTTAGCTGGTAAGAACGGAAGTAAATTATCTGTACACAACTGCTTCACATATGATAAACCTTTGGTTGAGAAAATATGGCCTAAATGTAAGATAGATGATGATGTTTGGATAGACACTTTTATACAAAGTAAAATACAATGGTTTGACAGACCTCAACGAAAAGGATCTAAATCTCCACACGGTTTACTTAACTACTCTTTAATGGAAGGTAATAAGAAACCTGATATAGAAGATTTCAGTGTTATGAATGCTTTTATGCTACATCGTTGTATTATCGACACTAAGACCCAAAAGTTTGCACATAATTATCTCAAAAAAGAAAGAGACATGTTGAAAGATAGGTTAGGTATTGATATGACTGAGGCTTACAAAATGGAGGTTGAGTATACTAAAAATTGTCATGAGCAAGAGCAGGTAGGTGTGCTAGCAGATAAGGATCATATGATTAAGTGTATTACTGAGTGGGACAGTAAAGCTAAAGAAATACAAGATTTTATAGAACCTATATTACCTCCTACAATAAAAGTGTCCGGAGGAAAGATTAGTCGTGTTGAGATGGCTGCGTTGTTTGGATATGATACTTCTGGTATGAAAGACCAAATTGAAATGGTTAAACGTGATGGAGAAATGGTAGAAGTTCCTGTTAAACCTTACTATAAACCTACCATGAATTTTCATACTACGAAGAAAGTAAATCAGTATTCTGCATTTAATATTTCTCACGGATTTAGCCCTAAGTTCGTTAAGAAGAATGACTTAATTAAATGGATTAAAAGTCAACATCCAGAAGGGGATAATGCGAAGCAGAAAGACTTAGCAGCTTTTGTTAAAGAGTGGGAAGTAACCAAGGACATTGAAGAAACAAAACTACTAAATAAAAATACTTGTGATTATTTTGAAGTTGAACCAGAAGACACTGATATTATTGTAGGCGCTCATACTAAGATTAAATTTGTTGCAAGTAAACTGACACAGCATGAAGTTGTTAAAGGTTACTTAATAAAGAAAGGTCTTAAAGAAGTTTCTGAATGGAATTTTAAAAAGGATTCAGAAGGAGGCTTCTTAAAAGCAGAGGAAGATACTGTTATAAGTTACCCTCCTAAAGCTTCAAAAGAAAATCAGTTACATTACAAAGTTAAGAAAGGAGATTTATTAGTAAGTAGCCCTAAAGTCTCTGAAAAGGATTATGATCAACTTACAGATGAAAACGCTAAACGTGTTGGTGAGTATAATACTACGGTGCATAGGAGACGTTTCATATCTAACCCTACTGATGAAGATAAGGGCTTGATGGCTTACATAAGGGAAGATGGTAGACTACCTTGTGGTATAAACAATTTTTCAACTAGTAGTGGTCGTGGGTCACACAGGGTCTGGGTGAATGCCGCAGGTGAGGGGAGTATGTACGGGGAGGAAATACGTAAGATCCTGATAGCTCCAGAAGGCCGAAGGCTAGTAGGTGCGGACATGGCTAGTGCTCAGCTCGCAATACTCTCATTCTATGCAAGGAATGCTGAATATTATGAAGCTGTTGCATCAGGTTTAGAATTAGACAAGGATGAAGATGGTAATGAATTCTACGTTGGTATGAGTGCCCATTGCCACTCTGCTAGGAATTTTGGTATGGTTAGTACTGAGGAATTTGAGAGAGCTGTAAAGACACAAGACCCTGAGCTTATACATAGTATAAGTTTACGTAGGAAAAAGAGTAAGGGTGCCTCTTTCGGAGTATGTTTCGGATGTTCTGGTAAAAAATTAGCAGGTATGTTAGGTATACCTGAATCCGAAGGTAATGCGAAAAAGAACATGTTCTTATCCAGAATGGGTTTACAGGGAATAATAGATTGGGGTGAAAAATATAAAGACTCTTTTAAAAGGGGGAAAGGTTTTTACTTACCCCTACCTTTTGGTTACTGGGCTTGGTGTGACTCAACCCATAAAATTTGTAATTTTTTAGCTCAAGGGGCTGAAGCTGCTTGTCAAAAAGTTGCTGTAAATTATTTTAATAAGGAAGTGGTTAAAAGAGGTTTAGATGCCTTTAAAGTATTAGACTACCATAAAAACATTGTGGCTTGTTGCTGAAAAGTGACTCGAAGAATCCCGTTAATTCAGGGAAACCTTAGCTAGACTTATAATTACTGTTGGGATAACAGGTGTTACTTAGTTAGTAGAAGGTAATCCTGAGCATTTACTATTAGTAGGTGTGCAGAGGTCAGAACGTAGTTGTTCGTAGGGTACAAGTGTATTCGAAAAGCGGGAAACCTAAACGTATTTACGTAGGTTATGATATGATCCGATTCTACTAGAAATAGTAGCAGGTTTACGCCCTGATAAGTTTTTGGATGAGTTTCTCGTAGAAGCTTCTGACGAAGATGCAGAAGCTGCTGGTAAATTGATGTGTGAAGCATATGAGTATGCAAGCAATAAATGTTACGAGTGGTATAAGGATAATCCAGATAAATTCCCTAATATTGAAGGAGGTGTTTTGTTCGCCTTTAATTTAGATGGTGGTTACAAGGTGTCAGATTTAGGTAATAAAGGTAATTACTTACAGACACATTAATATTATTAGGGCTTGATAAAAGCCCTTTCACTATGTTATAATATAACTATGAGGTAAATAGATATGTATAAGACTTCAGAAGAGGTTTTTGAAAAGCTCAAATCTGGTGAAGTGAAAATTCAAACGGTGACTAGGAATATGAACAAACACTTGCATAAGAAAAATATTGACCAATGGATGCTATTTGCGAAAGCAAAGGCTTTATATAAGATGTGGGAGTTGGATTATGGTAGCCGATAATTTTATAGGTAGTAGGTTATGTACTGGAAAAGGTGTGTTAGAGGTTAAGGAAATAAGTCACAAGGTGAATTATATAAAAAGCTACATTTTAACATGTAATGTTTGCTCCCAAGATGAGGAACTTTGGCCTTATGGTAGTATCATCTCTACTAAAGGACGTCTTAGTAAAGGGCAATTCCCGTGCGGTTGTTCAGGGAATACTAGATGGAGCGAATAACAGTGGATTGTTAGGATAAACAGGTCTTGCGATAAACTAGGTTACCAGTTTTTAGGGTTTGTTGGGAATACTTGGACAGGAAAAGATACTCTACTGGTTTTGAAGAACCCTTCATCAGGAAATATCTGGGAGAAATCTGCCAACAACTTGGTTAACCGTGGTAAAGGTGACCCAGCAGAAAGCGTTAAATTAAGAAGTATTGGTAGAACACATGATGAAGCGCTTATGGTCGAAAGGTTTGTTGATTCTGGAAATTTCATTAAGGGATGCACCTTTAAAAGGTTGTCTGTAGGAAAAGGAAGGGGAAGATGGCTATTCGAGTGTCCTTTATGTAAAGATGATGAATATGTCTCTAATTGTGGTAGCAAAAGTGCATTCGTTACGTCAGGATCTTCTCTGTTAAATGGTAGCTTACCCTGTCGTTGCTCAAAAGGCTATAAATGGGGGAAGGAAGAAATGCTGTACAGAGTTGAGAAATTACTGACAGAAAGAGGTGATACTTACATTGGTGTAGAGGGTAAGTATAATGGAAGTAAAACCCCTATAGCTTGGGTAAGCGGTAAGTGTAATCATATCAATAAAACCTCTATAAACAAGATCTTAAACGGTCAGAGATGTAGTACCTGTTTCACAGGTGGATTCAAAAACACTGAATCTGGTACATTATATGTAGTCTTATGGGAATTCAAAAACTGCTCCTATATTAAATATGGAATTACCAATATAGATACTAGGTCTAGATGTATAAGGCATAAGAGAGGTTCCAAAGAAGACCCTGATTTTAAAATATTGTATGAATTTCATTCTGAGGACGGGAATGAAATTTCGGAATGTGAGAAGTCTATCAAGAAATATTTCTCCGAACACCCCAGTTGTCCTGCATCCTTATTACCTGAGGGATTTACCGAAACTATAGTGTATACCGAAGATAGCTTAGGTAAACTATTAGAAATCATATCAACATTCAACCTACAACCCCACACCACCTAACCCCGCAAGTCTACAAATATGACACAAATAAGAGTCACTTTTGTAGACTTACTCCCTTCTCCCAAAATACCTTCTCCCAAAAATAATCAATTATATTCCCTATCCCCCTCTTGACAAGTTATCTCCTTCTGCTAATATCACTCTTGTTGAAAACAAACATACTTTAAATTTAACAGGAGAAACTTATGACTAAATATATTATTAAATTCGATGACCAAACACATCTTACCAAACCTGACGCTGAATTATATGGTAATTTCTTAAGCGATCATAAATATAGTCAATTTGATCGTTCTATGGCACAACAATTCTCATGTGAACTGTCCGCTATTTTGGTGTCTAAAATTGTTGGCGGAAAAGTTGTTACTCTTGATACCAACGAACGTTATAAACTAGGTAAAACTTACTTCACTATTGGAGGACAGGAAGCTGAAGTTGTAGGTGTACATGAGGAACGTAAAGGTTATGAAACAGTTGTGGTACAATTATCTAATGGTCGTCAAGGGGGTAGATATAATCGTACTAATGGTGGATGGGATAATGGACGTACAACAGGTAGTAAATGGACAAAAGATTGCTTACGCTATCCACCAGAGGAAGTTTATAAATAAAATTAAAATTCCTCTTGACATCAACCTTGATATGGTTAAAAATTACATCACTAACCAACTTGGTGTAGATTATAAATTTAACTTTTAAACAGGAGAAACACTATGAAAGATAAAATTAAACTCATCGCAACAGCCGTTCTTGTTCTCACCATTATGACTATTTTTGTAATAAGTTTACGTAGTCTTGTGGTAAACATTTCGAAAGAGGTAACACCTTACTTAGAACGTTCAGCTCAATGCAAATCTCTTGGAGGTGAATATGGATCTGATAAATGTTATGTTAATGGTAAAGAAGTGGTATTAGAGAAATAACTAGGAGAATAATTATGACTGATGAAGAACTTAAATTAGTATCTCACCGTGTATTAGGTATGGAACACTATCAAGATGAGGTTCAATATATTTGCGAAGGTGATGCAGATTGTGCTGAGGTAATCTCACTCTTACAAGACAACTCTATAACTGGAAAGGATCGTACTAATCTAAAAGAAATAGCTTTTCCTTTTCTACATGGAACTTCTAGGCAGAATATGATTACCTACTCTAGTGCTAGAGCTGGAGGTACTAGTATGCGAAGTATAGGGCGACTACACACCTTCGTGAATATGTATGGTTCTCGTTATAAGTATATCCCTACAAAAGTTAAGAAGGGTTTTGGTAAAGGTAAACCTAGATTACAAAAGGTAATCACCAAATCAAGGAATAGTTTTGATAATTTAACTTGGTTAGATGGAAAGTGACACTATGAATGATACCATACTAGAAGCTATCTTAGCTAGAAGAAAATTCACCCATGTAGGTAGTGAGGATGCCTATGTAAAACAGGTTATGTACTATCGTATGAATAAGTTGTTGACAGATGTTAAAACCTTGGGTAAGATTGTTGAAAAATTGAAATGAGGAGAAATATTATGTCAGAAATTAAAACCTATTTAAAAGTCACTGTTGATACTAATGACGGCGATTATGAAGTATGTAAAACGCTTTTAACAAAGGATAATCAACATCAAGTGGAGTTGTTCTTGGAAAAGATTAAACTTTTAGATAACTACCTTGAGGACAACTACCATTACTTAGATGGTGAGAAAGTTTTCACAGGTAAAATATTAAAATTCGGTCATAATCGTATTGGACATACTTTATGTTTTGAGGAGTGCCTCTTAAAAGGTCTTGTTTACACGGATGGGTATTTTGGGGAGGAAGTTCTAACAACAGAGGAAGTTTATGAAGAAGGTTTAATCCTCCAAGAAGATTATGATATCCTTACAGAGTTCCTTCCAATGTATGTTAATGATGGTTATGGATTCCATACGATTATTTCCATTGAAATTGTAGAAGAGTATGTTAAAGTTTTGAAGACTAATTATTTGGAGACATTATGACCAACTTAACAAAAGAACAAACAATTGAACAATTATGCGAATTAGCTTCCACTGTTGGAGCTATTAAATTTAATAATAGTATCTATCATGATTGTTTTTGTAGTGTGGTAGATGGTAAGTTTTACGGGAGTTTCCAGTTCGATCAAGCAATTATTGATTATATCAAGGAAGCTGTTGTTGAGAAGTTATATGATGAGGAGAAATATTTATGAGTATTAAGATTGTAGAGGGTAACGTTGTTGACGCTGTCCTTAAAGGTGAATGTCATTTTATGTTACACATTTCGAATGCGCAAAAAGTTATGGGAAGTGGTGTAGCTAAGGAGGTTAAGGAACGTATCCCTAGTGCATACACTAACTACATGGAAAAACCTAAGAATGTACCTAACATTTCTTTTAGTGATAACCTGAATTGTGTAAATCTCACTGCACAACAATATTACGGATATGACCGAAAACGCTATTTAAAATATGATTGGCTCATTCATTGTTTGTTTGCACTAGTGGATTATGATTTTGAGTTACAGGATAATTTTGACACTGGTAACTTGAAGATTGCAATTCCGTACCTTATGGGATGTGATCGTGCTGGAGGTGATTGGGAAACTGTTTGTGAAATTCTCCGAGCGTTCTTAGGTCACCATGAAATTATTGCTTACAAATTATAGGAGCAAAACAATGATTAAAATGTCATGTAATAATAAAGATATCCCTGTTAACAAGGTGACTTTCAGTGATGGGGCGTTTACGTTTAAAGTTGACCTCCCTCGTGATGCTAAATATATTTGGGTGGTTGTTGATCCTTCTACTCCAGTGAGTATTATTCGTGAAGAGTTATCATTGATCACAGATTGTATTTATCAGTATGGAAAGGATTATTTTGACATCGATGTACCTATGTATTTAAGCTTGGATTATATGCCTCATTCGCGCTGTGACAGAAAGTTTGAACAAGGTAACCCTATTGCACTAGAAGACTTCTGCGACTACGTAGAACATCATCTGTGTGGTTATGATAAGATTTATACATGTGACTTACACAATGATTATTACCCTAAGCTTATTTTCAAGGATAAACTTATTGAGAAAAGCCAATTAGAATGCTTCAAGCATAGCTTACACTTCGACACCAAGAAAGATTGGGATTGTGTACTTAGTGTGGATAAAGGTAGTCGTAAGAAAGCAGCTAAGATTGCAGAATATTTGAATGTCCCAGTATACAATTGTGAGAAGGAGCGAGATATTTCAACAGGACGTATTATTAAGAGTGAACTACCTGATGTAGATTTTTCTGGTAAGAATGTTCTTATCCCAGATGACCTATCAGACGGAGCAGGTTCTTTCGTGGGGTTAGCTTCACAATTGAAAGAGGCCGGGGCAAAAAGAGTTGACTTATATGTCACACATGCTATCTTTGCAAAAGGTTTAGACGTTTGTAAAGGAAGTATTGATAACATCTACTGCTACCATGTGGTAGGTAATTATATTAACAAAGAAGATATTATGAAGTTTAATTTAAGAGAGGAGAAAAATGGCAGACGAAATTTGGAAAGATATGTACGGGATTTTTGAAGATCACTATCAAGTATCTAACTTAGGTAGGGTAAGAAGCAAAGACAGGACTATACTATGTTCTAATGGAAACTATATGCACCTTAAGGGGAAGATATTAGCACAAGAACATCATAAGACGAATTGCTATCGAGTTAGGTTATGTGTTAGAACTAAGAAATATAGTAAAAGTGTACATAGACTCGTTGCTATTGCTTTTATACCTAATCCAGATGGTAAACCAGAAGTTAATCATATAGATGGTAATAGGCTCAATAATAATTTAGAGAACTTAGAATGGGTTACTCAGCAAGAAAACATAGATCATGCCGTTGAAACAGGGCTTATAGACAATCCCTTCGGTAAAGCTGCTAGGAATTCTAGATTTGTTACTAAAGTTTATAAGGATGGTATCTTGGTCGCTGAAACTTATGGGCATAAAGAGTTAGAAGATTTAGGGTTTGACTACAGAAACGTTTATGCGTGTTTTGTAGGTAGACAGAAGACCCATAGAGGTCATACTTTTTCAAGAGAGGAAAAATAATTATGAAATTAGTATCACAGGCGCACGTAGTAGATGGATATAAACTTGACCACATTAGTCAGTATGTAGAAGGTACAGAATTAGTCTATTCTAATATGACACCACGTTCTAATCGTCTAGCTCGTGTTCTTAAAGAACATTTTGACGGTAAGATGATTTTCTTTGGTGCCCAAAAAGCTATTATCCAAATGAAAGATCTTTGGGATGAAACCTTTTTCTCTAAAGAGAAAGAAGATGTTATTGGTAAATATAGTAGACGTCTTAAGAATTATGTAGGTAAAGATTATGGGGATAAACAAATTGAGGCTATGAGTCGTTTACACGATCTGGGTTATCTTCCGCTAAGTATTAAAACTCTACCTGAAGGATGTTCGGTTAATATGGGCATTCCTACTATCACTATTAAAAATACTTTACCAGAGTTTTACTGGTTAACCAATTATTGCGAAACATACCTATCTAGTTCAGTTTGGCATATGTGTAATTCAGCTAGTTTATCTAAAGAGTACCGTAAGACCTCTGAACGATGGGCAAAAGTTACTGGGGCAGATCCTTTCTGGTGTGAAATATCGAACCACTGTTTCGCTGCAAGAGGTCATAGAGGACACTACGATGCTATTGATAGTGGCATGGCACATCTATTGTTTAGTGTAGGTACAGATACATTAGCTGCGATTGATGGTCTTGAAGATTACTACAAAGCTGATTCGGATAAAGAGTTAGTAGGTATTTCAGTTAACGCATTTGAACACGCAACTGCAACACAACGTATCGCATATTTTAGAGAGACTTTAGGATTCAATAATACACCTTTATCAGCAGAAGAGGCATCTATTAGAGATATTTGTCAAAACCTTTACCCTTCAGGTATAGTTTCTTACGTGGCAGACAGTGAAGATTATTACGGTGTGATTTCTGAAATTGCAAGTAATCTGAAGGATGTAATTTTATCCCGTGAAGAGGATAGTAATGGTATGTGTAAGTTTGTATTCAGACCAGACTCTAGTCCAAAAACACCTCTAGAAGTTATTTGTGGAGATCCTGATTCGGATAATGATCTTGAGTTAAAAGGTACTCTTCAAACCTTATGGGATATTTTTGGGGGTACTGTAAATGAAAAAGGTTATAAAGTGTTGAATCCTAAGGTTGGTGTTATCTATGGAGAAGCTCTGGATATAAACCTACAAGAAAAGGTTTACAGTACTATGGAGAAACAAGGTTGGTGCGTTAGTAATTTACTTCTTGGTGTAGGTAGTTGGGGTTTCTTAGATAGAAGTAGTAGAGACAGCTTTTCTCAAGCTTTGAAAGGTACACATTCTATTGTAAATGGAGAAGGTGTTAGTATGCAGAAAAATCCTAAAACTGCTGCTAACTCTAAAAAGTCTGCAAAAGGTTTACTACGTGTAGAAAAAGAAGGTGAAGATTATGTATTGTATGATCAACAAACACCAGAACAAGAATCACAAGGTGAGTTAAAAACTGTTTTCAAAGATGGTAAGCTTTTATACGAAACATCTCTTTCTGAGATCCGTCAACGTGTTAAAGAAAGCTTATAAGGAGAATACAAATGAATACTATGAATAAACATGCGGCACTATTAGGGTGTAAAGCAAAAGATAAGGTAACAGGTTATCAAGGAGTATTAACTAGTTTAAGCTTTGACCTGTACGGATGCGTACAATTTGTAATAACACCCCCACTAAAAGACGGTGAAATTCTAAGCGGAAGCTGGTTTGATGCAAATCGGATCGAAGTCTTAGATTACACCCCTGTCATGCAACAACCCGACTTTTCAAAAGGATACGTTGCAGAAGGTAATAAAGGTTGTGCAAATAAACCTATTCCTTAAGAACTTTATTAATACAAGCCCCTATTCAGTGGCTTTCCTTTTTCAAAAATAATCCCTTGACAAAGTTTCCCACATCCTCTAATATCACTCCTACACAAACAATATAAATGAGGAGAATGTTATGAACTATATCAAAGAACTCTATGAACAAAAGAAAGCTTCTGCAGAAAAACGTTTCATTAAATGGGAACTATCTTTAGAGGAATTCACACACCTTTACGCTTTGCGTAATACAGAAACATGCGCTTACAGTGGATCACCTTTTAATCTAACTGACCGAGATAGTGAAGATTACCCTAGTATTGAGAGAATTGATGACCTTGGAACATACTCTCTTTCAAATGTACTTCTTGTTTCAAGACGGGCTAATCTTTTAAAGGATCGTTACATTGATAAAGGTGTTTCTCAGAAAGGATTACCTGAAAAGGATTTACGTTTAATCCATCGGATTGAAAAGCTTATTTCAAATAAGGATGCACTTGCTGAGAAACAAATCCCTTATCTTGATATCAAAACCTCTTTGCAAAAAGAGAATCTTGAAAAAGCTAAACTCTTTAAAGAAAAGATGTTACGTTTACAAGAAGTGGAAGTTGCAGAAATGTACTCTAAGTTTGGCAGAACGATTGTTGATCAATGTGGCAAGGAGATGCCTCTAAGCTTCTCTCAGTTTAAAAGAAGTATTCTTCGTAAAACGTGTGAGCTTACAAACGAAGTGTTACCAGAGAAGCTTTCAGAGCGTTCTTTGTGGGTGAGAGATAAGAATCTTCCTGTTGATAGAAGTAATATTGTTACAACAACTAAAAATATTCAAGAAAGTCTTGACATGTTTGAAGTTAATAGTAAAATGAACCATAGTCAAATTGTTAAAATATTTAAAGGAGTTGTGAAATGAAACAATGGCAGCAAGAACAAACTTTAGAAGACTTGAAATTAGAATTAGATACGCTTTGTGAAGATATTTCACTCTACAAGCAACAGGACAACATTCACATCGATAACAGTGTTATTGAAGAAATGGAGCAACGTTTGGTAGATACATATCGTCATGCTGAAAAACGTGGGTTGGTGTATAATTTGGAGGATATGTGATGCAAAAAGATCCTATATTTTCACCTAAGTATTGGGTTATCCACGATAAACGTTTAGCAGATGTGTATCTTCAGACAGCTTCTAAGAGCCGTCAAGGAGCTGTTGATAACTTTTGCAATAAAGGATTGCTTGGGCTAGAATATTTCGGTGTGACACGTTACAAGACGATTGAGGAACTATTTCATGAAGATGATAATCTTGAAGCTATCCTTGTTGAAGTAAAACAAGTTCCATTGGTGGCGGAATGATTATGAATAAAATGTTATTGAAATTTATTTGCATAGTGTGTTTGTGCATAACAATCGTATACTTTACATGGCTGGGAATTATTTTAATAGGAGTGTTGACAGCAGTATATCTTGTTGTTAAGATTACTCTTGAGAAATATGGTAAACGTTTGTATCGTTATTTTGAAAATTTATTTAAATAGAGGAGAAGGTTATGAATATTGATATTATTGCTGCAGTGCCGATTTTATTGTGGGCTTTGAACATCGTTGTTGTTTTAGGCAGCTTACTTCTTGGATTCTGGTTACGGCATGGTACTGTTCTTGCTGATTACATACAGAAATTTAAATGGGGGTATAATTGGGATGGAGATGGTAGTGATTGGGCGTTTCAATTTGTAATAGGGGAAGGGTTTTGTGGTCTTATGGTATCTGCAATATTTACAGCACTAATCAAAGAAGGTATCGCATTACCTATAATTCTGGCAATTGGTATTATCCTTGCGCTAGTGTTTATTCCACGCTGGGTGATTGATATTTGCAAAGGTTTGAAAATGAACCATAAATCAGGTGATTTAGAAAAGTTATCAGAACTTGAGAAACAAATTGCAGAACTTAAACAGAAAGTGGAGAAATAATTATGAAAGATAAAACTATTATCATAGCATCTATCTTATTAGGTACTATTATTGGAACTAGTTCTTATATAGTGGATGAACTTCCAGAAGATGTGTCGTATTCAGAACAGTTCTTACTATCAAAAAGCTACGATCCCGATAAAGAATGTGTTGCCACTTTCGATAAAACCTTGTTAAAAGGTAAAACTGTACCAATTTTAAATGTAACTTCTGACAATAATGCTACTGTAAAATATGTTACTGACAATGGCTGGTTTTATTCAGAAGTGTTTAAAGATTTAAAATGTAGTTAGGTATTGACACCGTTTGTCAGTATGTTACAATAAATTCTCAGGAAACATATTTCATCAAGTCCGCTACGATTGAGAAGGATCATTGTTTGAAATGTGTTTGTTGTTAAAAGTACCTTTCATCATAGAGATATGATATTGGAGGAGAACCAATACATCTTGCAATGTCAAGGTTAGAATACTCATGGGAAACTTCCCGTTAATTAAATATTTATGTCCGAACGGACGTTAAGAGGTAATATAATATATGAAATTTGAAACACAACAAGGTACTGGTACATCTTCTTCTGCAACACCTGAACAATGGGAAGAGTGGAATGCTTTAGAATGGGCGCTTCTAGATTCAAAAGAACAACCTGTCACTAAGAAAGATGGTACTGTAGTAGAGAATGCAACTAAGAAAGTTAAAAAGGTAGTTGGTATTCCTCGTGTAATTGTTGACTGTGGATTACAACCACAACAAGATGCTTTTTATGATTGGAAAGGTGAGGCTGGTGAAGGTAGTACTCCAGATGGTTACTCTGATGAAGAGAAAGCTCATGTGGCTAAATACCCTGATAACTACTTCAAAACTGTGGATGGCAAACGCTTGCAATATAAGCCAGAACGTCCTACACAAGAAGTTGCTATCTATGTAGACTTCCCTAAGTTGAAAATGGATTATTCAAAACATCCTAATGAAAACTTACATAGTCTTGGTGAACAACCTTTACGTATCTGCATCAATGGTTATTTCAAAGATAATAAACGTAATGTAGAAGGTTTTGCACGTAAGTTTAAATTTGACCCTAATTATAAAACTGGTAAGCTATCCCCGAATAGTCCTATCTACAAACTATCTAAATCATTAGGTATTGCTGAAGAGTTTGAATCTTCTGGTTATGACTTTGATGTTTTTGGTAAAGGCGCGGCTATGTTTGAAGTTGTTTGTACTAATCGTAATGGTTATATCAACTTCGAGATTAAAGGTCATAGCGAGATTATTGATGTTGAAGTTGGTGATCAGGTTATTTCTCGCGAGAGTCAAATTCCTGATATTGAAACACCATTTAAAACGTTGATGATTAACCAAGATGATTATGAGGATTTGGACTTAGTACAATGGGTAAACTACAAGAAGGAGCTTAAAGCCGTATTACCTTCTATGAAAAGTTTCCAACCTAATGCTCAAAAGAATCCTGATTTCTGGTTAGGATGTGAGTGGAAGGATACCAAACTTAAAGCTCAGTTGGATAAAATTGCTGCGGATAGTGGTAGTGCTTCCCAATCTACTACTGATGCACCTTCGCAAGAGTCTGAAAAACCTGTTGTTGAAGACAAGTCATCGGAAAAAGCGGATAATATTGAACCTGTGATTGAATTTAGCGATGACATTCCTTTTTAATTACGGAGTAGAGAGCTTTCACAGGCTCTCTTATAACTATGAAAACAATATTTAGTGTAGGAGTTTCTGATTTGAAATATCAGAAAACCATAAATGAACTTGTTGACGGTAAAAAGAAAAGAGTTTGGATTTGTCCATTCTATGACAGGTGGTACAGTATGCTTAGAAGGTGTTATTCTTCTGTATACCAAGCTAAACAACCTACTTACAAAGGTTGTTATGTCTGCGAAGAATGGTTAACATTTTCTAACTTCAAACAATGGATGGAAAACCAAGATTGGGAAGGGAAGGTATTGGATAAGGATATATTAGGTAATGGAAAGTTATACTCTCCTGAGAATTGTTGTTTTATAACCCAAAACTTAAATAACTTCCTTACTGACAGGGGTAATGATAGAGGGGATTTACCTTTAGGCGTTACTGAATTAAGAGGTAAGTACATAGCTCAATGTAAGAATCCTTTTAATAAGGATTCTAGAGGTTACTTGGGTAGTTTCTCTTCTCCTTGTGAAGCCTACAAAGAGTATTACAGGGTGAAGAAGTCTTATGCTCACAAGTTGGCTAAACAACAAGATGACTTTAGGATAAGAGATGCCCTTATCGCGCGATTCCCATAGATGAAAGTTTATGGCTTTTGCAGGTAATGCTGCGGGTATGTGTAACGAACATATTGAACTTTGATTCCGTTTTAATCAATTACTAGTATAAGCACCTTCGGGTGCTTTTATTTTACCTACGAAACATATCCCCTCTGTAATCAATTCTAAACCTATAAAACCAATAACCCTAAATAACATACTACTTCTACTGTAAAACCTCTCACACTTTATTACAGACAATAAAAAGCGACTATAAAAGCCGCTTCTAAAGATATCACTCTTTGATTTCAATCTTGTTATCCATAACAACTGTCTGGTTATCAATTAAATACCGTACCAGATCAAATCCTGCCTCTGGTACGGAACTTCCTTTCCCATACATTTCTTCCAACTTAATATTAATCTCTTGATAACATTCATTAAGCTTAGAAATAGTGTTTTCATAAGTTGTTACTTCTGTTGAATATATATTTGGGAAGCATATCGCATTCCACTTCTCACCATCAAATTTATCCAAGTAGATAATAAGTTCATTACCATCACCAAAAGGGTCTTGTGGTCTTACCCTAAGATTGTCATTCTGAATAATAAATTCAAACATTATCGTATTCTCCAATACACTGTTGCGCCGCCGATAGTGTTCGTACTATTAGATTGTGGCTGATATCCCCCAAAAACACCTCTTTGGTAAATATGGACATCATTTCCCGTTGCAACAAATACAATACTCTCGTCAGGAGTTTTTGTGAAATCTATAATGGAAGTTGGTACAGGTTTCCAAGGAGCATAGTCTTCTTTATAGATAATTTGCCCTGTTGTATCTATATATTTAAATGCAGAGTTTGTATCAAAAAGTAGGAAACCATTTACACTAGAATCCCATTCAAATTGTGTAAAATCCAATTCAGAAGTTATAGTATCTAATAGAGTACCAGTTGTAGTATATTTATAAAAATCAAAGTTTTCCCCTGATTTCTTCATGTACAAGTATGTTCCATCAGTAGTCATATCTGTGAGGTCATCTGCACCACCTAAATCAAAACTAGCAACTTCTGAACCATCAGAGAGGTCGTACTTTCTAATAGGTCGATTGGTTACAGAGTGTTGGACATACATATATCCACCGATATAACTCATACATGTAGGCGTACCACTAATGTTTAAAGCATAATTTGCTCCTGCAGGTGTGCCATCATAGTTGAAATTCAATAAAGTATTATCGGAAAGTGCAGCCCATAAAAATCCACCACCTAAAGTAATAGTCTGTACTGTTTCAGAAACGTTCGGGGTAAATAGGTTACCTGTATTATAATATTTTATAGGGAAATTTGGATAGTTTGCAAAGTTAGTTTCCACTTCACCTGTTTTAAGATAAAGAACACCACCATCATTGATAAGTCTTTCCCTATCATCAAACTGTGCTGGAGAACCTACTGGTACAAAACCTCCACCACTCTTTATATCGCTAATCCGAATTGTCATATTAAATCCTCCATTCCGTACTACTGTGTTTATACACTACTATTGATCCCCATACACCTTCATCAAACAATAACGAAGTATCTGTAGTAGTAGATGAAATAATAGTATCTCCATTAACAGATGAGATGGATTGACTCTCATTCTTTGCATTTTCTGGTACTAAGATGTACACAGCCATATCATCAGGGACATTTTCCAGAGAAGGAAGTGTATATGCTGATGTATCTTCTAGAATATTTAACTGTGTAATATTTAGTTCACCATTTAAAGCTACAGAATTGACCTTAGATAAATCTGTTAAGTCGTCTTGTATTTCTGCTATTGTTACACCAACATTATCTAATTCATCGGTAACTTGCTTTAGAAGATTCTCTTTTGTAACCTTCTTATCTATACTTAAAGATATATCCCTAACTAGGAAAATATCCTCATCCAAAGGAGATAACTCCTCTGGAAGTTCATTTAATTTACTCATTGTTCGCCTTAATTATCTATCAAAGAGCCATCTGTACCTTCTGAACCGTAAGTAGGTGTGTAAACTACCCCTGAGACAGAATCAGTGTTTATATAAGAACGTTTAGTAGCAGTAACCGTCCCACCAGATAACATATTAGGAGACACCATCTTCAGATAAGAGTTTCTTGCAGTAACAACATCACTTGTATTATTAATAATTGTGGTATTTGTCGTTACCCCTGTGCTTCCATCTTCTAGAGTAATACCTTGCTCATTATTCTCGTACAAAGTATTTGTATCATTTATAGAACCAGCAGCATTCGAAGATATGACCCCTGATAATGAATTATCTCTAGAAATAGAACCAGAATCATTGCAAGTAGAGCCGTCAGATAAAGACTTACCATTCTTACCATTACCTGTAAAACTGCTTCCAATAATTTCTGATGAACTATTGAGTGTCAAGTTAAGTCCGTCATCACCATTACCACAGATAATCACCGTGTCCACTAAGCAACTACTGTTATTGAATACAGATAGTCCGTCAAGAATATTGCCTGTAGATAAACTAGATTCAGCACTAAAACTTCCATTATTGCTTGTATAAACTCCTTTAGCACCATTACCGATAATGTTTATACTTTTTGCTTCAAGAGAACTATTGTTTCTAATAACAGCACCGTTCCCGTGATTATTAACCACATTTAAACTCGTCTCTGCTTTTAATGAGCTAGAATTAGAAAGGACTACAGCATCACCATCCCAGCCAATTAGAGTTACATTACTACCTAGGCTGATAGGATTGTTACCGCTGTTATAAATACCCCGTAAATCTTTAGGATCAGAAGAAAAACTCCCATCCCAATCACCTACCAAAGCTATATTATCTAGGTTACCTATAGAACCTACAATACCGTCACATCCGTTAAAATTGAATACTGTTGAATATCTTGTATTAACTAAAGCTTTATTATTGGTTAGGTCGGATGTTATAGCTGCTTGTCTTATAGCGGTATCTGCTAAAACTGATAGAGAACCTGCAGTATTATAAAATTGATTAGTACCTCTTGACGGCACTACAGGAGAAGTCTTATCACTACTCCAATCGGAAACTACTGCACCTTGTGGTTTAACCCCTGTAAGAGCATCCCCATTTATGACTATCTTTTCACTGTAAGGGTGTTCTATAACAAGTGGTGTTAGGAAAGTGTATTCACCTCCTAAGCATTGTATAGTGACTGTAACGTCATCTGCTATAGGTTGCCCTTGTAACGATTCTAAAGCTTTATGTGGTGTAGCATAGGGGTTAAGTATAGTACCGTCACCTACAATATCTGATCCTGTTACAGACACATACACCACTGTATCTACTACAATAGTATTGTTAACTGTATCTAAGTAATCTATCCACTTTGAAATATTATCAAGAATCCAGTTAAAGTGAGATCTTAATATCGGTTGTTTTCTTTTATTACCTGATACCTCATATTCTGAGGAAGGTTTTTCTTTATTTGGAGCACCTGTTATAATATCATTTTCTAATACAGAAGCCCACTTAGGTTTATCCGTTGGTCTTGTTGCCATGTTATACCTTAACTTATAAATTTTCTATTGGTCTTGAATGTAATGCACCTTCTTCGTACAAAGGGTCTTCTGCTAAATAAGATTCTTCTATATAGTCAGCATCCGTTTCTACACTCAATATTAGCGGTGTTTCATTAGAGAGTATTAGAATACTATCATCACTCAAATCTAAGAAATCATCTGTATACACTTTATCATACGGGGTAAAGGCATTTAATATCGGTTGTAAAGAAGGATCTATAATATCAAGTTCACCGCCACCTAACTCTAAGAAGCCAAGTTCATAATATTCTGGTAAATCTTCATTTGTTTCTAATAACTCCTCATCCGCACAATAACCTATGTACCCTAAACTAACACCTGCAGGAAGTGCCTCTTGTATAAGATCCTTCAACTCTGTGGCTGGTATTTCGGGGGTTTTTATATAGATGTATATACTTGCAGGTTCGTGCATAAATATCTGAATAAAATAAGGACTTTCAACTTCCGTTAGAATTTCTTCTATATCAGAGATAGTGCCACTACTTTTATTGATAATAGTTCTTACAGATATTGCCACCCTATAGGAATCATCATCTCTCCCTATCCTAGCTTCTCCGACAATCTTACCTATTTGATCTAGCTGTACACCTACTGCATCACCAATGTTTCTGTTATTATATAAACTTGAAAAGGTATCCTCTAAAATAGATACCTCTTGTAAAAGAGATACCATCAAATCTGTAATATTTTTAGAATCTTTGAATCTGTAGAGGATCTTTTCTATTTGAGATGTTTGGTCTTTTGAAATATCCACAACACCTCCTTTAATTTATATTAGTTTCTGTGACGATAGTTCTGTTAGATGTTATTAGTGCTAATTCTCGGCTTCCCACTTCTACTCTGTCCTGAGTATATTCACCTACAGGGGATATATCTGTTTGAGATTTAGAATAGCTAGCAGTAACCCTAACTTCTCCAATACCAACAACGGCATTATAAATAACACTATTTAGACTAGAAGGTATTAAGTCTTGGTTTGGTTTTAAGGATTTTGAGTATTCTACTAAGGCATTTCTTATCAGCTCATCGCCATTAACAGGGAACTTATTAAACTCTTCATACCTTTCAAATTCTACTTTCAAGAAAATATAGACATTTTCAGGTCTTGTAAATGAGATAGGATATACACCACCCTGAGAACCTTCAACTCCTAGTTGTATATTCCCAAATGTTCTAATACCTGCTCCACCAGTATCTAAGATTGATTGTGCTATATCGATATCTTTACCACCAACTACAACAGCTTCATAAGACTTAGGAGGTTGTCCATTACTAAATGGTAGTATCGTGTTATTGATACTTAGTGATACACTATCTACTCCTGTAACTTCTGAGATGTTTTTCAGTAATGCGTCTGGAGTTGCTTTACCAATTACAGAAGATAATCCTTTCAATCTTGACCTTAAAGACTCATCACTCTCTTGTAATGAACCTCTGTCAAAATTTGTTGGGTTGGTGACAGAGATATTACCACTTACACTGCTTAATAAGTTAGTTGCTGTACCGCTGTTTATTACAACATCTCCAACAACTTCAGCTCTAAATAGAACTAGAGTTGAGAATCTACTAACAACTGTATCTGTATTTGTAGAAAACACTTGATTTTCAATAGTGTTTACTTTAACACTTAGGAAACCTGTTCCTGCTTCAGTTGTGTAATCTCCTGTAGCATCAATCTGAGATTTCAATACAGAGTATACAGTTGTTAAACTATCTGATGCAGTAGCTTCATACGAGAAACTGTCATTGCCAATGGTGATATAATACCTCTCACCAACAACAACTGTGCTTCCACTGTAATCAATAGTGAATGACCTAATTAGGTTTTTATTTAATGCTCTTGTCTCTAGGGAATATATGTTTTGTCCAGATGTGTTTTGTATTAGTGTAGATGTTGTTACATTCCCATCTCCATTTTGGAAAAACTCTACATACCCTGTTGAATACTCATCTGTCTTTCTTTTAGTGTTGAAGAACCCTGCTAGTCTATCTAGTGCAACACCTTCTGCATTATCTAAATCAAAAGAGTTCCACAGTTCTTCACCAAGCTCGTAAGCTTCTGCAATAGCTAAAAGAATAGGATTTACAATATTGTTAACTACTTTATTAGAAGTGTCTGTAATGATAATATTACTGTTATTGTCTTGTAGGCTTTGCTGAACATCCTCTACTAAATCTCTAAACCTCTTAGCTTCATAACCTGTTGAGGTTAAACCTGCCATATTAAATCTCCAAATTATTTACTGTCAGGACTTCTCCTGTTTCTATCAAAGCTTTGAAACTTACTGAATATTTATTTGTTGTTTTATTGAAATCTGTCTCATAGTAAGTTATTCTAGTGACATAAGTAGATTTCTTTATAGCGCCTTTAATGGCAAGATCTACCTCTGTTTTATTATTTCTTCTAGAGAGAATACCAATCCAATCAATACCCTCTGTTTGGTCAAGAAACCACTCCGTAAGGATAGTTGTTAGATTTATAAGTACACTTTGCCTTGCTAGTTCAAGTTTGGTTGTTGCTAAGGTTAGGTCACCTTCTGGAGTTACAACTATATCTCCGTCTTTAAGTAAATAATCATATGACATTATTCTAACCTTTTAATGAATTTATTCTACTTGCTATTGCTGTGAATTCAGCAGCGTTTGTAAGTGGTACTGGGCTTCCTCCTACAATAGTAGTTGTTTTACCTGTGTTACCAAGGAGAGCAGCTAACTCTTGTAATAAAGAAACAACTTCTTCACTACCGTTTGTCAGGACAATCTTCCCTGTACTTTCAACTTCCACTCTGCCACTTGATGTAGTAACCTTGTTACCATTACCATCTTCTAAAACTGTATTACCTTCTGAATCAAAGGTTAATGATGTCCCAGCGTCTTCTGTTTCAATAACAATACTTTTATCCGTATTTAACTTTACAGATGTTTTCTTCTGAACACCTTCTAACCAGATATCCCCTTCTGGGGTCATTGTCATTTTGGAGATGATTTCTTGAGACTTACCATTCTCATCTACCTTGTGAAAAACTGTCTCATAGTTAGTATCGCTCACTCCAAGCAACTTATCCTTACTATATAGACATGGTGTAGCGGTAGCATCTTTAAGTGCGTGAGAACGTCTTGTAGAAGGTGTAAGAACTTCCTGATATTTTGTTAACCATTCATCCAATGCCACCATCGAGCAATCTATCCAAACAGTGTCACCCTCTTTAATAGGATAAGAGGATATAACACCTCCACCACTAGGAAACTTTACTGGGACATTTGTAATGTTGCCAACCTCAACTGTGTCTCCATCTCTATACCTAAATCTAACACAGGGTTTAACTGTACAGAATTGATTACTATAGGTTATAACTCTTGCTGGAAAGCTGGTGAACATTTGTGTGTTGTTATCTGAGATACGTTCATCTATTAATTCTAGTACAATATTTGCATCAGACATTTTGTAACTCCATTGTGGTAAACCACTCTTCACCTTCATAGTTTAAATTGTGAGTAACCTTAACTACTTTGAAAGATCCTTTAGATTCACCTTCAACAGTAAGAGTTATAAAGCTTCCTACTTCTATTCTTCCATCAAGATAAGTTTTTAAAATGTAACCAGTATTTTGTTCTTGGTTATCTTTAGCGTTGTTATTTGTTGATACTGTTGACTCTTTTAGTGAAAGTATCTGATCATTTGTAAATGTAAAGTTACTTACTGTTTGTGTGTAGTTTTCAGGTTCAATATATAATTTTGAACTAGATAAGTAATAAGTGAACCCACATTCTTTACAAACCTTGCCTAAGCAAGTATCTAAATATCCAACAAGATTATAACCATTTTCTAATTTTATTT
>CENM01039759.1_pt1 | contig 28637 bp, 28 predicted proteins | sample 530261 | NCBI WGS metagenome assembly CENM01 (sample SAMEA2619854, study PRJEB7988) | marine metagenome | biome: marine biome (ENVO:00000447); feature: deep chlorophyll maximum layer (ENVO:xxxxxxxx); material: "saline water (ENVO:00002010), including plankton (ENVO:xxxxxxxx)" | depth 80 m
CAACGGTTTTTGCAGTATTTGGAGGCAAAATCCCTAGGACCCCCAAAACGGATGCAAAACTATCTAAAAGAAATTGGTTTTTATACAAAATTAGAAACACTCAGAAATTCGGAGTTTCTTGGTTAATACATACTCTGACGCTGTTTTAATCATCCGGCCACTGAAGCGGCCAAAATATTTATTCTCAAATAAAGTTAGAATTTAAAACTCACATATTTTTAATTGCTTGCAGTAGTTTTAAGGCACTCAATGAACCGGCCAAATATCTAGTCAATTTTAGGGTTCTAAATCCAGACAAATTCGATTCACAGTTGGAGTCATTAGGTTATGGATTGAATTACCTGGCAATCGACAACTAAATTAAGATTTAAAAATCTGCAGGGTGATTACCCAAAATAAAAGTCAGATTTTAAAATTTGAATACCTGCAAAACAACACAATAAACATCCTCAATGACAAAGGTCAATTTGTCATAAGTCGTATTATAAGAACATCCCAAAGCATAATCCGAGCATCTTAAAAATCGAGGCATTCGGCTCTCTTTTTTACATCCATTTAAGTTCGCATAATATATATTATGTTAAATAGAATATCTAAGAACAGTAATAGCAATAGATGTGAGTATTTACATGCTCTTATTAAAATTAGCCTCTTCTGGCAGTTGATAAACAGATATTTAAGATGAAAAAGACATTTAGAGAGGCTCGATATGCTGCCAGAATGACAAAGAAACAAGTCGCAGAATATTTGGAATTATCACCAAGAACCGTGGCCCGTTATGAGCAAACATACTGTGCCCCTAAAGTGATTATTGAGTGTCTTTTATTGCTTGGTGGCAAGATGCCAACAATTGGAAGACGTCATTGTTTTGAAGGATGGTCTTTTGGAAATGGTTTTCTTTGGTCACCATCCGGGGAGAAATTTACCAGTGGTGAAATTCTGGCTTTGCATATCAATCAGCAGTTAGTGGATGAACTATATCGAGAGAATATGATACTCAGAAAAACAAAGAAGAAATGATGACTATAAAAAAAGGAGCATTTAATGAGTATAAACGCCCCCTTCTCTTTGTACGTTCAAAATTTAAAATCTGACATTTATTTCGGGTAATCACCCTGCAGATTTTAAAATTTGAAAAATACTGTTTTTAACGATGAGCGACCTTAACAGTCGTGTTTTGCCAGACTTTTTGAACCTGTCGTCTGATTTGTTCAAAGTGAGCGTGTTGTTCAGGCTGTTTGTGTAACTCAAGTATGATGGTGATACCATCAATCAAATAATCAGCCGCATTCATTAATAAACTGGCTAAACGATTGGTGTCTTCTGCACGGGTGGCAATACCAACGATAATTTGATGATCGTCCATTTCCAAGTCTTGTTCGACAGAATGAATTCGGCAATGTACCGTTTCGCTCAAAAACGCATATTCAGTTCGGTATTCGCTCATCAAACCAGCCATTTCAGCTTTGATGGCAGTGCTGACATCACCGCGGTTAATTTCATCAGCACTGTTAATCATGCGTTCCAAATCATTCATTTCAAGTTCTGTCAGGGCATGGACCTCAAGCTGTTTTAGATAAAAACGTGTCAGTACTTCCCTTCTTTGATCGGTGTCGCCATCTGTCATGGCTTCGAGAAAGTCTTCATGACGATAAAACGCTGCCAGATTAAATAAGGTTTCCAGCAAACAGCGTGACATGATTTCTGTTTCGTGGATCATGCCTCGTTCAGCCATTAGCAGAACGGACTGAAAGTGAGACAACATACGTTGGAAATAGAGACTTAAATAAACTTCGCTTTTATCATCAGGACGAATACGGCAATGATTTAAAATTGATTGACCCAGCTGACTTAAATCTTCACAAACAAGGTATTGTGGGGTTTGGTGGATTTCTACACTGAGCGTGCCAGTTCTTGATTGCTCTGATAAAAACCCTGCATCCTTAAAACTTGTTTGCTCTGACATAAATTACCTCGTTGATTGCTTACTGACTCCCTATCTTACGCTTACCTGCTTTGCTTACAAACCCTGATCTGTTTTTGACTCATGATTTCATTTCTGTATAACTGGAGTGGATAGAAATAAACATAAGGAGCTAATTATGGGCTGGCGTGAAGATGGTACTGAAAAAACCTATACAGATGAAGAAGTTGAAGCGCGTTTAAAAGAAGAGCTTCCACATTGGTATTTAGAGAACGGCTGGATACGTCGCAAATATAAAACCAGTGGCTGGAAAAGTACTTTAATGGTAGTGAATACCATTGGTCATTTAGCTGAGGCGGGTTTTCACCATCCGGATTTAACGGTGTCTTATGCCTTTGTTATCGTCAAGCTGACTAATCATGCGGCAAAAGGTATTACCGATAAAGATTTTGAGTTAGCGAAAAAATTTGAAGAAGTGGTGATGTGGCAGCCTGGACTTGATGATGGCGCCTTAGTGGGCACACCTGATGATGCTCGCTTTAAATACATTAAATATGACTAATGGAAAGTTAGATGGATATTGATGAATCGCTGAATGTCTTTGGTGAGAAGTTAGAAAGTTGTAGTGAAGATCCTCTCACAGGTTTCTACCGTGATGGTTGTTGTAATACGAGTGATGCTGACTACGGTCAGCACACAGTCTGTGTGCAAGTCAGTCAGGCATTTCTGGAATATTCACGTTTTCGTGGTAATGATTTAACCACACCGGTAAAAGAGTTTGGTTTTCCTGGTTTGAAACCAGGTGATCGTTGGTGTTTATGTGCTCAGCGCTGGTTGGAAGCATATGAGCATGATATGGCGCCTAAAATTTACCTGGCTGCCACACATCAGCGTGCCACTGAAGTGATTCCTATGGAAGTGTTAAAAGAATATGCAGCGGATCTGAATTAGTGCTTATCAAATGCGACTGGCAAAAAAGGCTTTCACATCTTCAATATTCTGACTGATTGGCATTGGCGGTAAACTCCGCATAAACACTTTGCCATAGGGTTTACTCAGAAAACGTGGATCACATAATACCAACACACCAGAGTCATGGGTGTCACGAATCAAACGGCCAATTCCCTGTTTTAGCTGAATAACTGCAGCAGGGATTTGGATCGTTCGAAAGGGATTACCGCCCCGCTCTTTTAAATCATTAATGCGTGCTTCCAGCACCGGATCGCCAGGTGAAGCAAAAGGAATTTTATCAATCAACACGCAGGATAACGCTTCTCCCCTAACGTCTACCCCTTCCCAGAAACTATTCGTACCTAGCAAAATGGCATTGCCATGACTGCGAAACTCTTCGAGCAGTTGCGTTTTAGCGCCAGAGCCTTGAACCAGCACGGGATAATCAGATTCTTTTAAGGCTTCAGCGACTTCATGCATCGCTTTATAACTGGTGAATAATAAGAAGATTCGCCCTTGGCTGTGCTCAATGACTGATTTTGCGACTTCAGCAACATGGCTATTGTAACTCGGGTTGGATGGCTCAACTGGAATCGTCGGCATATAAAGCAAGCTTTGTTTGCCATAATCAAATGGACTTTGCCAGCTGGCTGTCACCGGATCTTCCAAACCTAGCTGATGAGTGAAGTTATTAAACTTGCCTGCTACCGTGAGTGTGGCTGAAGTGAAGACCCAAGCCTGTGGTTTATCTTTTATCCAGGCTTGGAAATACTGGCTGACTTCTTGTGGCGTGGCATGCAAAATAAAACTCGAATTACGGTTGTCCAGCCATAAAACTAAGTCTGTTTGTTCGTTTTGCTGAAATATGGACAAACGTTCAATCAAATCCTGACAGCGTTGGTAACATTGTTCTAAGCCTCTGCCCCGCTCGGAAGCTGCATCGAGTTGAATTTCTAATTTCTCTAATGATTCTAGTAAGATATCGAGCTTTTCTATAATATCTTGTGACTTTTCTAACACGGGTTGCCAGGGAACGCGTTGCTCATGTTCACCCAAAGATAGATTAAATTGATGTAAGCGATTATCTAATTGTTCTGCCGCAGTGCGGATATCGTTCATATCCGTTGCTTCAGCTTCCATTTCACGGATACTGTCTCGGCTTAACTCCTGGAGTTGATGACTGCTGACTCGATGGCCGAGGAATTGACTGGCAATGGCAGGGAGTTGATGAGCTTCATCTATAATATACGCATCGGCATCAGGTAAAACCTCGCCCTGACCAGATGATTTTAGTGCCATATCTGACATTAATAAATGATGATTCACCACGACAATGTCGGCTTCCTGTGCTTTACGTCTCGCTTCAACAATAAAGCATTCATCGTATTGAGGACATTGCTGCCCAAGACAATTATCAACCGTTGACGTCACTTTGGGCCACAACGGCGAGTTTTCTTCTAATAAATCCGTTTCACTTAAATCACCTGTGGTTGTTTTACCGCCCCACTCACGCAAGGTTTGCAAGGTGTGTTGATGGTATTGCTGACCGGGTTCAGATTCAGCTAATTCCAGACGGTGATGACAGAGATAATTACTTCGGCCTTTCAATAAGGCCGTTTTTAATGGCACAGAAAGTACTTCACGAAGTTTCGGTAAGTCTTTGTTAAATAATTGATCTTGTAAGTTTTTTGTACCCGTTGAGATAAACACTTTCTGCCCTGAAAGCATGGCTGGTGCAAGGTAGGCAAAGGTCTTACCTGTACCCGTGCCGGCTTCAGCGATAAGAATATCACCATGCGTTAGCGCTTCACCGACCTGTCGTGCCATCTCCAATTGCTGGGTTCTACTGGTGTAACCTGAAATGTGTTTGGATAATAAACCATTGTCTGCAAATAGTTCATCAATGCGTTCGATCATACTATCCCTATTCGTTGATTTATCATCCACACCAGACAGATACCCACGATAAAAAAGCCAAGTCCACATGCATAAGCAATGCTTTTGTGACGGTTGATCAAGTTCGCTTCTGATTCAGTAGATAAAATAAATGGCTGGTCTTTCTGTGTTGATGCTTTCAGTATACTCAGTGGTTTTTCATGTGCCATGGCACCGACTTTTACTTTCGCTTGCTGGTAAGCATCTTGTCTTGCTTGCTCCCACTCTTGCTGACTGAGCTGACCATCACGGTTGGTATCATAACGATGTAAAAGATCATTAGGATCCTGTTTCCAATCTTTTAAGGTGGCGGTCATCATATTTTTTAAACTTGCGTCTTCAACACTGGCAACGGTTTGAAAATCACCCAGCACATAAAGATAATCCCCTTCCAGTATGGTCCACTCGGTATAACGACGTGCAGGAAAAGTATCTCGTTTGTACCAGCGATTTTTACGTTTTGTAATGACATTGGCATCATCCGGATCAATTACACACTGATCCGAAGTATCATCTAACAAGAAAATATCATCACTGCTATGTTTTTTAATGACTTTCCAGCGCGACTTGATACGCCCTTTCCCTTCATATTCAGTGACTTGTTCTTCAATCGTATAACGAAACCAGACACATCTTGTACCTGATACCGGCGAAATAATCGGTGGGCCATCCATTAATGTAGTGGTACCAATCAGTTCCACATATCCCTGTGGTGCGGAGCGGATTTTAGCCGTTGGTACATTTTCAATCAGTCTGGCATATTTATAGTGTTTGACCATCTGATAAAACACGACGATCACTATCGCCGATAAGACACCCGTTGCAATATAAAACTCAGTAACAGTGAGCTTATTTATCTCAACAGAAAGCGAAGCCAACCAGTCCTGCATCTAGCGTTCAAACAAGCTCTTGATATCCAGATCAATCAGTTCTTCGGATGTAAATTCGAGCAAGGTAAACGATTTAAAGCCAAAAAAGCGTGCCAGGATAACATCGGGAAATTGCTCGATACGGACGTTATTGATATTGACGCTTTCATTATAAAATTCACGTCGGTCTGCAATAGTGTTTTCTAACCCCGTTATCCGAGCCTGTAAATGCTGGAATGATTGATCTGCTTTCAACTCCGGATAGGCTTCAGCTACAGCGAATAAGCTGCCTAATCCCATGCGCAATGCCCCTTCGGCAGAACCTAACGCTGAAATATCACCGTTTTGTTGAGCAGTGGCAACGGATGCGCGCGCCTGCATGACTTTTTCCAGGGTGTCCTGTTCGTACTGCATATATTGCCGACAGGTTTCGACCAGCTTGGGCAGTTCATCGTGGCGTTGTTTGAGTAATACATCAATGTTTGACCAGGCTTTACTGACATTGTGTTTGAGACTAACCAGATTGTTATAGATGATGATGAGGTAAACAACTAAAACAACAACGACAGCCCAAAATATAAATCCCGTAATAGTCATCCATTTACCCTCAAATGATTAGTCGTCCTGGTTTTCCCATACGTCGGTTTCTACACCGTTTTCGCGGGTCCATACCCGTTCACCAATAATCTTGAATTGTGCGATAGACATGGCACCGCGCTTTTTTCGATTACTGTCTTTTTTATTATCTAATGCATCCGCAATAGCTTCACGGCTTGCTTCATAGATTTCATCGACATCGTAGTGCTCATCAAACAGCACTAATACAGCCAGATCCCAATCCTGTTCAGGATTTAATTGTCCAATTCTGGGGCTGGCTTTACTGCTATCAAAAATGGCTCGGCCTTTGATAATAATACGTTTATCCTGCCGATGTCCTTCCTTGCCGGTCGCATCAATCGGACTGTTGGGGTCATTAATCAGTGAAAGGTTGAGCGCTCTTGCTGCATCAAAGCGGGCAATCTCGCCAGTAATCGGTAGGGTGCTCCCAGTAGCTTCACGGTATTTCGCCGCAAGCTGTCGGGTTTCATGCATTAATTTATCAATGGAATAGAGGTCCATATCTACCTTGAATGTTTCTTCATTTGCCACCGATTATACATGGCAAAAAAAACGGTCTGTCCAGTTTAAAAGACAGACCGTTTAAAACTTGAGGCTGTGAATATCTCCTCTTATACAGAGACCACAGCTAACTCATTGAGTTTCCAGTTTTTATTTTTTAGCATCAAGTTCTTTTTGGTAATATTTGTGAACCAATTTATCTTGATTTTCCAATAAATAATCGATGCTTGGCTCGTTATTCATGGCTTTTTCGATAGCACGGCGAGTGGCTTCGCGGTGAATGTTGAATAAAGCTTCGTGATCTAAGTCTTCTACAGTCACGATGCTTGGGTTCAACCATACAGAAACGATGATACCTAAATCGTTCGCTTTTTCTTTTGGAATAGTACCGTTACGAACAGCATCTAATACGCCGTTAGCGATAGCGCCTTGAACTGTACCCATCAGAATGTTGGTGTAAGCTGTTTTCTTAACAGTGACTTTACTGACCATTAATGTGGCAGGTTTAACTTGCATGTCAGTGTTCATCAGCGCTAATACGCGTGAGTGACCTTGTACTTGGTCGCCCATCAGGTTAGCAAATGCGGTACCAAATGGACCGTCTAATTCACCGATAACGACTTCTGGCTCAGCCGCTGTAAAAGCAGGACCACCGCCAACCAGTGCTTCACCTGTACGCATGACAATTCTATCGCTCATAGGATAATTCTCCTGTTTATTGCTAAAAGATGGGCCAATTATCCCGGTCTGCGGCCAAGCTCGCAACCTTGATTCGCTTTATCGTCTTGTTCAACAAGGTTAAACTAGTCTTTTTTTGTTGAATTCAATCATGGCTGAAATAGCAACTCCCTACGAACGTATCGGTGGTGAAGCCGGTGTCAGACATCTATGCAAAACTTTTTATGAGGTGATGTGTGAGACGCCTCAAACACAACATATTCGTGATTACCATCCAAAAGACATCAGTATCAGTGAAGAAAAATTATATTTGTTTCTGACTGGCTGGTTGGGTGGCCCGCCTTTATATACTGATAAATACGGTCATCCAAGACTGAGAGCTCGACACTTGCCCTTCTCTATTGGTATCGAAGAACGTGATCAATGGCTTTATTGTATGGCTCAGGCATTAAAATCGATGGATTTAGATCCCTTATTTTCAGAACAGCTGATGGCGTCGTTTGTACAGACAGCCGATTTTATGCGTAACCGTCCAGAGACTGAATAATGAATATTGGCGCGCTAATCATTGGTGATGAAATTCTGAGTGGCAAACGTCAGGATAAGCATTTCGCTCATTTACAATCCGTTCTGGCCAAACGTGATTTGGAATTAAGTTGGACGCTAATTGTTGGTGACGATCCACAGCAATTGGAACGCGCCTTACGCTTTTCAATGAGCAGTCCTGACCTGGTGTTCAGCTTCGGAGGTATTGGTGCCACTCCGGATGATAGAACCCGCCAGACGGCTGCTTTAGTGAAAGGCGTTGAGATTAAACCTCACCCTGATGCAGTCAAAGCAATTGAAGATCAGTTTGGTAAAGATGCCTATCCTAATCGTATTTTGATGGGCCACTTACCTGAAGGTAGCCGCATTATTCCCAATACTATTAATCGCGTGCCGGGTTTTAGTCTGGATAACCATCACTTTATGCCGGGCTTCCCTGAAATGTCCTGGCCCATGCTGGAATGGATTTTAGATACCCATTACCCACACTTACAGGGCTTGCGTCCCAAAGCGGAAAGAATCATTACCATTACGAAAGGGCGTGAGTCAGATTTACTGCCGACAATGAATGAGATTGTCGCCCAATATCCGCAGTTAAAATTATCAAGCTTGCCCAAACTCGGCGATGAGCCTCAAATTGAATTCAGCTTGCGTGGTGACGCTGAACAAATTGAGCAAGCCATGCAACATGTGATTGCGGCCGTTGAAGCAGCCGGCTTTATCTGGTCTGACTACAGGCCGGGTAAATAATGAAACCACAAAGGTAACGTGACAACGCTTAATAAGGTCGTCAATGTGACTGCGGCAGCATAGAGTGGACTATCTAATTGGTAACGTTCACATATCACAACACCAAACACCATAGTCGGCATGGCAGCCAAAAGTACGACTGCCAATGCGATATCCGCAGGCAGTTCGAACCAGCCCCCCGTGAAAAACACAGCCACTGGAACCAATAATAAGGTAATCACAGCGACCGGCAATAAAAGCGGTAAATAACGTAGTCTTAAGCTGTCCCAGCGAATACTCATGCCCAAGGCAATCAGCATCAGTGGCACCACACCACCAGATAATGTCGTTAATGTGTGATGAACCAGTTCTGGACGTGGCACATGCAGCACATTTAATAAAAGCGCGATCACAACCGCCCACAATGGCGGCACCTTGGTGAGTTCTTTTAAGGGATGGACTTTTTGCTGACCCGCCCCACCGAAATGATGCGCCATTAATATGCCAAAAGTCATCAACGCCGGTGTGCAGGCAAATAAGTCATATTGCAGCACAATGGCATTACTCCATGAGCCGAGTACCTGATTGGTGACCGGTAGACCAAGGTAGGTCACATTCGGAAAGATTGCAGCCAGCATCAGTGCGCCTTTTTGTTCAGGCGTGGTTTTGATAAATCGCAATAAACACCACATAACAATGCCTGCTGTTAGCAAACCAGAAAATGCCGTGAGAGAAATTTTAAGAGAGGTCTTATCTATGGGTGCGCCCCAGATGACATCTAACACCAGGGCTGGCAGTAAAATAAAGAAAACCAGATCGGTTAAGGCGCGGCGGTGTGCCAGAGCTGGAATATGCCTTGGTGCCCATTGTTTCCAGGCAAAACCACAGGCAATGAGAAGCCCCATCTGCACTAATACTAATAACATTTGTATCGCCTATAAATGAAACGCTGATCGTAGCAATCAACCTGCTGAAACGAAAGACTTATTGCCCGCGCTGATGATGCTTGCTGTGATGTCGTGGTCAGGGTATTGTTAGCGTTTTGGTGATAATTCATCAGATTCCATCAAGTTAGCCGATATACATCAGGCAGTACTTAAAATGGCCTGAACATCGTAATAAGGAAATCAATATGTCACTTTCTAAGCAGTTGTTAATTCTAATCAGCTTACTTTTTCTGATTGTTTTTTCAGCAAGCTTTGTGATCAGCATGGGCAGTATCCGTGACTATCTCGAAGTTGAATCTGAAATACATATGCAGGATACCGCCACATCGTTGGGTCTCTCACTTAGCCCGCATATGGAAGATGAAAATGATCCGATATTACAAACAATGATGAGCGCCATTTTTGATATGGGCTATTACCGTGAAATGCGTTTAGAAGATATTGATGGTAAAACGCTGGTGAGCCTGAAAAATCCCGTCAAAATGGAAGGTGTGCCCCAATGGTTAATCAATTGGTTACCCATGAAGTCTGCCACAGCTTCATCAGAAATCAGCTCTGGCTGGTCAATATCCGGCACACTGTATGTCAGTAGCAACCCGGCTTATGCTTATTTGAAACTCTATAAACAAGCCAAAGAAACCTTGTTGTATTCCGTGATTATTTTTGTGGGTGCATTTGCATTACTCATGCTGGTGTTACGGTTTACGCTACAACCGCTTAAAGCGATACAAAAACAGGCTAATGAAATTTCTTCCGGTCAATTTACTACGATTGATCGTCTACCCTGGACCAAAGAAGTCCGCCATGTTGCTCAGTCTATGAACAGTATGTCAGTCAAGATTGGCGATACCATCACTCGACTTAATCAACGGCTCGATGCCCTGAATGATAATCTCAAACGTGATGGCTTAACCCGATTACTCAATCAAGCCACTTTTACCGCCGACATGAAAAAGCGACTATCAAGCGGCCATACCGGGTATGTGAGTTACATCAAGTTTGTTGATTTAGCCGACATCAGTAAACAAAAAGGGAATCAACTCGCTGATACACTCTTAAAAGATATGGCCCGTATACTGAACAATGCCGTGGCCGGCAATGGTCATGCCTATCGTCTGTATGGTGCCGAGTTTGCCATTATTTATGATGAGTCTGATATCAATCTGATTCAGTCATTTGCTAAAAACCTGCAACAGGCAATGACAGAACTGGCTGAGCATTATGAAGTCGACGATCTGGTTCACATTGGTTTAGTTAAATTTGATCGCACCAGTGAGTTTGAACGTTTAATGCCTGCTTTAATTGAAGCCTATGAGCAGGCCAGTATTATTGGACAAAACGCCTTTTTCATTAAAGATGACTCCATCAGTTCTCTTTCTGAACAAGAATGGAAAGCCGCCATTACCCACGCTATTAATCGTGATACGCCAGAAATCTACTTCACAGCCGAAGCCTATAATTATGATGGTCCTAAGCCTGTCAAAGTGATGCAGGAAGCCTTTAGCTTTGTCAAAGATAAAGCGGGTAACACCCTGTCTGTCGGGACTTTTTTCTCTATGGCGCAAGAGTTTGGATTGTCGGAATCTGTGGACCGTTGCATTGTGAACAAAGTCCTACTCAAAATGGAGCAAGATCGTATTAGCTGTCCTGTCAGTATCAACCTGACGATGGACTCAATTGATTCAGCCAGTTTCCATAAATGGCTGGAATCTCGTATCGAGCAGTCCGTTATTTCTGCTGAGTTACTGACTTTTTCTGTCTCGGCCTATGCCGCCACTAAAAACCTCAAAGCCTTTACTAACTTCAGTCGTTTTGTGAAGTCATTGGGCGCAAATAGTCTTATCAAACGTTATTCTGCCGATATTATTGCCATTGATGAGTTACGACATTTGCATCTGGATTACATCAGACTCGCACGTGATTTGACACAGAACATTGGTAGTAACGCCAGTAAACCAGACTTTTTGGAAATTATGCATGAAGTCTCTCGCTTGCTGGATATCAAAGTACTTGCTGAGGCAGTCACAAACGATGAAGATTTTGCGATTGTTAAACAAGCTGGCATCTACGGTATCAGTCGTTAAAGTCTGAGCTATCCATGCTGTTTAAACGCCCTCTGTCGTTATTGCTGATACTGACATGTTTGATATTGTCGTTGCCGCTTGTCGCTGATCTCAATATCAGCACACGTGTGTTAGACAATATTGAGGCGCAATATAATAAATTTGCTCGTCAGCGTGTCGAAGACTGGCAAAAACTAGTGGACGAAAATAAAGACTTACCGGAAGCTGAAAAGCTGGCACTGGTAAATCAATTTTTTAACACCAATGTGTTGTTTATCGATGACATCGATCTCTGGAATAAAAAAGACTACTGGGCAACCCCACTGGAAATGCTATCTATCGGCGGTGGTGACTGTGAAGACTATTCAATAGCCAAATATTTCACCTTGAAAGAGTTAGGTGTTGATGAAGACAAATTACGTATCACCTACGTTAAAGCAAAAGAATTAAATCAAGCTCATATGGTACTGACCTACTTCAAAACAAAACGCTCTGTGCCATTAGTGCTGGATAACTTAATCACTGAAATCAAACCTGCCAGCCAGCGTAACGATTTAACCCCTGTTTATAGTTTTAACGGTACTGGTTTGTGGTTGGCCAAGTCACGCGGCGAAGGCCAACGTGTCGGTGGTTCATCCCGTTTATCTTTATGGCAGGACTTAGAAAAACGTATGCAAAAACAGGCAAAAGAAGCGATTAGCGAATAAGCCCACTTGCTGATAACGGTAATTGCCAGTAATGAATTCCTGATCCTGAAAAATTCGCTGCCAACTCATCAATTATAGTACTAGCTATCGCAGAATCCAGCTCTAACCAGTAAATCAATTGTTGCCGTTGCCCTGCCACCTGCTCGGTAATACTCATAGGGTGTCCAGTACCATGCCCAGACGCTTGTTGTGTAGTAAAGCCGTCAATGGATGGATGTAATAACAACCAGTCACTTAATGCTGCTTCTAATGTCGGCTTCACAATCAGTGCCAATAAACATGTCATTTTGCGACTCCAAATCGTCTGAATAATAATGGCAATAAAACCAGGGTTAGCAAGGTAGCACTGACCAGACCACCGATAACCACAATGGCTAATGGCCGCTGAATTTCTGAACCAGGCCCGCTGGCAAACAGTAAGGGCACGAGACCGAAGGCAGCAATGGTGGCCGTCATCATCACGGGCCTTAAGCGACGCATCGCGCCCTCTCTGACTACATCATCTACTGCCATACCTGTTTCTAACAGCTCATTAAAGTAACTCACCATTACCACGCCATTTAATACAGCAATACCTAGTAAGGCGATAAAGCCAACAGAAGCTGGTACGGATAAGTATTCACCGGTCAGCCAAAGTGCGGTTATCCCGCCCACCATAGCAAAAGGCACATTACTCATGACCAGTATGGCCTGGCGTAGGGAACGAAAAGTGGAAAACAATAATAAGAAAATTAAAGATAAAGCTACAGGAATGACCACCATTAAGCGTTTAGCTGCTCGCTGTTGATTTTCAAACTGACCGCCCCAGGAAAACTGATAACCACTAGGCAACTTGATGTTTTTTGCTACCGCCGCCTGGGCTTCTTCAACAAAACTCACTAGATCACGATCAGCGACATTTGCTACTACGACCGTCATACGCTGTCCTTGCTCTCGACGAATAGACACAGGTCCTTCAACGCGTCTTAATGTAGCCAGATCAGAAATTTGCACCTGTCTGTTACCGGCGACATTTAATCGTGCATGCGCAAACAAACTAGCCATTTTCTGTAAGTTACGTTCACCTTGAATGACCAGAGGGTATCGTCTGGCCCCTTGATAAATCGTGCCTACCTGACTTCCCTGAACCAGCATGCGTAATTGTGGTAATACATCTTCAACACTTAAGCCTAAACGACCTAGTGTTAACGCATTCAGATCAATTTGATAATACTGCGCCCCATCATTCTGGCTGGTGATGACATCTTCAGCGCCTTGAATACCGGAAACGACCTGCACAACCTGTTTCGCTAGCTCATTGAGCGTTTCACCGTCTTCACCAAATATTTTGATGGCAAGATCACCTCTGACACCCGTGAGCATTTCTGACACACGCATTTCAATTGGTTGTGTAAACCCGTAATTCAAACCTGGAAATTGTTCCAGAACCTGCCTTATTTTTAGCTTTAAGTCTTCTTTTGTTGCAACTTGCCATTGCTCACGTGGTTTCAGGATTAAAAACATATCTGTTTCGTTTAATCCCATTGGGTCTAACCCGAGTTCATCTGCCCCTGTTCTAGCCACTACGCCAGTAATTTCCGGCACATTTTTTAATAATGTCTGTTGCACGCGTTTATCTAAAGCGACTGACTGCTCCAAGGTGATTGAAGGCAATTTTTCTAATTGCACAATCAAGTCGCCCTCGTCCATTACCGGCATAAAGGCTTTACCCACTTGGGTGTATAAAACGGCAGCAAATGCTAATAACAGTAACGCTATCACCACCACGCTTTTTGTATGATCCAGAGACCAGGCTAATACCGGTGAATAGAGTCTTTTTAATAGTCTCGGTAACAACGGTTCATCATGAGAGACGTGTTTCAGTAAAAAAGAGGCCAGCACAGGAATCACTGTCAGTGATAAAAGTAAGGAGCCGGCCAGTGCAAATACAATCGTCAAGGCCACGGGAATAAACAGCTTTCCTTCCAGCCCCTGTAAAGTCAGTAATGGCAGAAAAACAATAACGATAATGATGATGCCTGAGGTGACAGGGACCGAGACATTTTTCACTGCACGATAAATTAAATGCAGTCTTGGCAGCACCGCAGCCCGTGATTTATCTGCTAATTGTGAAACGATGTTTTCAACCACAACCACGGCGGCATCAACCAGCATACCGATGGCAATGGTTAAACCACCTAAACTCATCAAGTTGGCTGATAAACCAAACTGACGCATCATGATAAAAGTAATCATGGCAGATAGTGGTAACACAAGCGCTACCACAATAGCCGCACGGATATCACCGAGGAATAACAGTAAAAACACCAAGACTAATACGACGGCTTCAATCAATGCTTTATTCACGCCATGAATGGCATCAGCGACCAGTTCGCCACGGTTGTAAAAGACATCGATCGTCACATCATCTGGTAATGAGGGTTGTAACTCGGCGAGACGTTTTTCGATACCGGCGACAACCTTCTTGGCATTAGCACCGCGCAAACCCAATACCAGACCTTGAACGGCCTCCCCCTGTCCATTGGCACTGACCGCACCATAACGTGTCAGCGAACCAATTCGGCATTCTGCCACTTGTGACAATAAAACGGGTTCATTTGCATCTGACTTAACCACTAAACGTTTTATATCATCCAGATTTTGTAGACTGCCTTGTGCACGAACCAGTAATACCTCTTCGCCTTCATCGATGCGTCCTGCCCCATCATTACGATTATTCATTTCCAATGTGTGCTGGATGTCGGCAAGGCTGATATTTAATGCAGCCAGCTTGGCTAAATCCGGAATAATTTCAAAAGTTTTGACATAACCGCCTAATGAATTCACATCAGCCACACCTTCGACGCTACGCAAGGCTGGTCTGATAACCCAATCCAGTAATTCACGTCGCTGCATTAAATCCAACGTGGGACTGTTTACTGTAAACATAAACATTTCACCTAAAGGTGTCGTTAACGGTGCCAGTCCACCTTGAATATCGGCTGGTAAGGTATCGTTAATGGCTGAAAGACGTTCAGCGACTTGTTGGCGGGCCCAGTAAATATCCGTGCCCTCTTCAAAATCAACGGTAATATCTGTCAGGCCATACTTAACAACTGAACGTAACATGCGTTGTTTGGGGATCCCCAACATCTCAACTTCGACTAAAGCGGTAATGCGGCTTTCCACCTCTTCCGGCGTCATACCCGGGGCTTTGAGGATAATCTTTACCTGTGTTGTCGAGACGTCTGGAAAGGCATCAATCGGTGTATCGTTAAAGGCTTTCCAGCCAAAGCCGATCAGAACGACTACCAGAATCAGCATCATCAGACGCTGCATCAATGAAAAACGAATAAGACCATCCATGTCTATTCTCCTACTGCTTGCCAGGCAGATTTAAGTGAGGACACGCCTTCTTCTACCACATAGCCTGTACTTAAGAATTCATCTGATACAGTCACTTTATTGTCTGATTGAGAAATGATATGCACAGGGCGCAGACTGATGGATTGACCATCAAAATAAAAGATATGGGTTATGCCGTCGATACGTAATATGGCTTTGTAGGGAATCTCATAAAGCACAGAACTGTTATTTTGCACAAAACAAACCTGTACAAATTCACCGGGCGTCAACAATTCTGTATGTACTGACGTTTGTGCGCGAACTAACACGCCCTGATCAATATCATGAACTTGCCTACCGACTGTCATAACAGCAGCTGAGACATCTCTGTCGCACACTACCACTTTTGTGCCAGTATTAACGTTACTGGCGATGGCAAGTGGTACATGGATTTCCAACCAGAGCGTTGATAAATCGGCCACTTCATATAAAACATCTGATGCCATTACCCGTTGGCCAATCACCGCATTTTGTGCCATGACCACACCATCACTGGCGGCGCGAACGTGTAAGTGGCTGTCCATGGTTTGTTGTTGCTTTAATGTTTTAATGGCTTCTAATGGCATTCCAGCTAGCTGCAGCGTTTTAATTTGACTATCAACCAGTGTTTTTTGCTGTTGGTAGCGTGTTTTGGCATCCAGATAACGACGCTCGGCAATAATGCCTTCATTAAATAATTGTTTATCACGCTGCATCTCGGTCAGTAATTGCGATAACAAGCCCTCAGCCTGTAAATATTGGGTTTGTAGCGTCAACAAGGCTGGACTATTAAGTGTGGCCAGCACTTGACCTGCCTTAACAACATCGCCTTCAGCTACTAACATTTGGGTGACGACACCTTCCTGACTGGTATGAACAATATGGCGGTTCGCATTAGGCACAGACACTTTGGCGGGATAATGATGACTTTTAGTTTCAGAAACGGATACCGCAGCCTGATATGACACCCCAAGATTGTCCATTTGGGTTTTATCCAGCTGCAAACTTTGCGCATATGCAGGGATCGATGATAAACCAAGAGTCATCGTCATCAATAAGGGGCGCAATATATTACTAAACATCATGTTTTCCTGAATAAAAGAGAGATGAAATAAGCGTAAAGACCAAAGAGTGTATGTGGGGAGCCAGAGCTTGTATGGTCGTTATCAGATAGCCGAATAGATGGCAGTTTTGAGGAAAAAACACAGGTGATTTTTTCAAACGGAAAGTCAAAACTGTGTTTGTCAGATGTGGTATTTGAAGATGTGTGTTGATAAGGCTTGCCAGCCCACTGTCTATCTCGATCGGGTGTTTTATTATCCCTGTTTGCATCACTTGGCTCTACTCTCATGAGATAGTCGTCATATTAGTGATGGCTTATTAACAAAACCTTAAATGATTAACAAAACTTTACATTGACTAAAATTCAAACTCAGTCAGAAAACGTAATGTGGCATCAGGGGACTGTTTGCCCACACCAAATAATACCCCGGTTTCCCAGTGAAGTTTTTTTCCTGCAGAAAAGCGAATATCGCCCAGTGCAACCGGACCAATAGCACGAGTTTCATCACCAGCATAATATTCGACAGCAGGTTCAAAGCTGGGGGATAAACGATAACGAGCTTGCATGCCTAAGGCTGTTTCAAGCTCTTCCTCAATATCATCACCCCACTCGTATTCTAACCACAGATTCGCAGCGCCTACCCATCTACCCCATTGTTTTTCCATGAGTAGTCCAGTAGCTGCTTCCCATTGATCACGAATATTGGATTTTTCAAGCTCGGTGACCAGTCCCCAGTCTATCGAGTACTCTCCCTGCTCGCTTAGTTGCCACTTTGCTTCGAGTTCATAGCTATGCAAACGAAAATTATCGTTTTCTTCACTGGCGGTAAGATAGCCTTCAACATAGAGTCGATCAGACAATGACTGCCCATAACTGAGTTTTTGTAAACTGTCGCCTTCAGCGCTAATCATCCGCCACTCGACTTCTTTTTCTAATGGCTGCACATAGGGATGGTAGATTTTATCAATGGATGAACCATCAGCCTGCACCAGGAGAGGTGTAAGAAATAAAGCACTAGCAATGGTGATTAAACGGTATTTCATGAGTTTCGGTCTCGCTTTATAAAGCTGAACATCGCCACACAAAACAAGGTAGCCATACTGAAAAGGTAGGCAATAACCTGACTAATTTGAGGGGTGGCTTCATAGCCTACTAATGCAAACAGAAGTTGCCCGGCCACAGAATGTTCATCAATGATATTAGAGCTATTCCAGATAGGTTCTGATGAGGTGAATAGATCTGCCTGAATCAGGAACTCTATCGCTTGCGACATTAAGCTTCCCGCCACAAATAACAATAATAGATAGCCAACCCACACACCATGTCGGGGGATAAGGTTCACAATAAAATAATAAATGAACACCCCCACACTGACACCCAGACCGGCGCCAACCGCACCGCCCATTAATACTGGCCCTAGTAAATCCGGTACGCCAAAGAATCCAGTGATAAATAACAACACTTCAGATCCTTCGCGCATCATAGCCAAAATAACGGTGCTCATAATGGCCAGAATGGTCAAAACTCGACAACGTCTGTCATTTTGGTGAGGCACCACATAGACAAAAAAGAGCAAGGCTATAAAAATCAGAATATTTATCGAGGCATTGACAAGCTCCTGCCCAATACCACCAAAAGCCATTGATACATGACGAATCGTTAGCGCATAAATAACGCCGCTTATCAGCCCCAGGATTAATGCCAATAACATCCATTTTAAACTGCGATTCAAAATCTGACTCAGCGCCAGAAATACACTAATAATTAATGAGGCTTCTAACACCTCGCGCAAAACAATCACTACTGCATTCAGTAACACGTCATTTACTCCGCTATGACCTTGCCTTGTGCCGTTTTAGGGAAAAATTCGCCAAAGAACGGATACACACCGGCCGGAAGTGGACCAATAAAGATAAATGCCTGACTATTGCCTGCAATTACCTTCTCCCGGTTTAGTTCATAACTTTCAAACTCTTCAGCTGTCGGATCCATATTTTTCACCAACAGTTTGACTTTGGTATTGGCAGGGATTTTGACTTCATCGGGAAAGAAAAGATGATCACGAATTTCGATTTCAATCACGGGAGGGCCAGCCAACACCGGCATTACCAAAAACGATAAGCATAAAAACAAACCAACTCTACGCATAATTGACTGCTCTCAGAGGAAATATAACATCGACTTTTAATCCATGGCCCCAAGCGGATGTCCCCAACTGAATATGGGCATGATGTAAATCAACAATATGTTTAACAATAGTCAAGCCAAGTCCACAGCCAATGACACCACTATTGTGCTGATCACCATGCAGGCGATAAAAACGTTCAAATACACGCTGATACTGTTCTTCAGGTATGCCTGGACCAGAGTCTTCGACTCGAAATAACACCCCTTCTTCATGACGCCTCACCACCACATGAATACGACCTTTCTCCGGTGTGTATTTATTCGCATTATTTAGTAAATTGCTTATCAGCGTTTCCAGTGCAAACACATTACCTTCGATGATGTGTGACTCCCCATCCATTTCTATCTCTTGCTGTTTAGACTCAAAAGCATGATAACTTCGAGCGATAAGTGATTGAACTAATTTAAATAAATCCACACTCTCAAACTTGACTGCCGCCTGATCGGGTGATGTTCGGTATAAAGCAAGAATCTGTTCGATCAGATGTCCCATACGTTCAACACCATCACGCAATAAGATGATGTCTTCGTCATCATTACCCAATCTTGCTCGCAAATTATGTAAATGCACTTTGAGCACGCTGACGGGGGTACGTAACTCATGTGCCGCATCGGCTGAGAAACGCTGTTCTCGGTCAAAAGCCTCTGCCAAACGCAATAACAGACTGTTCGTATTATTCACCACAGTCGTTAATTCTTTTGGCACACGCTCCAGTTCGATAGGCCGGAGATCATCTGCTCTTCTCTCACTCAATTGGCTGGCAAAGGTATTGAGCGGTTTAAGGCCAATCCCTACTGCAAACCAGATAATTAATGCGGCTACAGGTATTACCATCACAATAGGCAGTAATGATTCCATCACCACATCTTCAGCCAGCATATAACGAATATCGATACGCTCGGCTACTACGATCCATCGCTGTAAAACCTTGTCACGGTATACATAATTTCGCCAGCGATAGCTACCAAAATTCGTATTCTGAAAGCCTTCATCAAGGTCGCTAAGTACGCTATCGGGTGCATTTTCCGAACGTGTTAGCAAAGCCCCTTTATCATCAATTATCTGAAAAAAGGTATAAGGCGTTTGCTGATTGGTAACGGTTGCTTTACCAAGCTGACGCGAGTTGGCAGAGGCAATCAAAATCGCGGTACTTTCTAACCGGGAATCAAACAATGTTTGTGCTTTATGCATGCTTGATTGGTAGCCATGCAATAACGATACAAAGTTTACCAGCGTTATTGTGGCCAATAACGCCAATAATAAATACAGACGAATAGACTTCATTGCGTTTTAATTGTGTAACCCACACCACGCACGGTTGTGATGAAGTTCTCAGGGAGTTTCTTTCTTAAATGATGAATGTGGACTTCAATCGCATTACTGGCGATTTCCTCTCCCCAGCTGTAAAGCTTACTTTCCATGCTATCGCGGGTCTGCACTCGGCCAACATTCTCCATCAGCATTTTTAACAGCATGTATTCACGACGAAAAAAGTCGACATTCTCACCGTTAACTTTCACCTGCTGGGCACGAGTATCGATGGACACATTACCTACGGTCAGATCAGCATGTTTCAGGCTACTGAGCCTGCGTTCCAGTACACGCAGGCGCGCAAGTAACTCATCCATTTCAAACGGTTTGGCCAGATAATCATCTGCGCCACTATCGAGCCCTGCGACTTTATCCTGAATAGAATTACGTGCCGTTAAAATTAATACCGGTAATTCAGCATTACGCCGTCGAATTTGTTTCAGGACTTCATTACCGTCCATATCTGGCAGGCCCAGATCCAACACCACAATATCCGGCTCAGAAGAAGCAATACTATTAATGGCTTGCTTACCTTCACTCAAATGATTAACGATAAAACCTTCGTTTTTCAGACTGGTTTGTAAGCCTTTTGCGAGTGAAACATCATCTTCAATGAGTAATACCTGCATGTTGATCATTCCCTAGTTTGTATCTGACCTGCTGTAAGGCTTTTTCGATTTCTTGCTGTCTTCCTTCATCTGCAAGGGGTCTAGTTAGTCTGGCAGGTGCTTGTTGAGCTTTTAACAGATAAGTTTCTGCTTCTTTATACTGGTTATTATCTATTAAATACTGTGCATAGAAAAAATTACTATCTATGCCCGTTGGATTGATGGTCAAGGCTTTTTTCAACATCACTTCGGCTTTGTCATCATCGCCAAACCCAATAGGCCAACCAGGCACTTTTGCATACAAGGTTCCAAGGCTGGTATAAGCCGAACCGTCCAGTGCTGTATCATCTAGTTTCATCGCCTGTTCAAGGTCTGCTTTTGCGGCTTTGGCAAGTGATAAAGCACCAAGACCACCTTTGGCACCGGCATAACTTGATTCGATAATGCCACGCCAGATATGTGATTCCGCCGCATCTGGATATTGCTTCACCACGCTATTCGCTTTTTCAACCAAGCTTTCAAAGGCTTTTTCTTGTGCATCACCTGTTAAAGTGTAATTCACTTTAGCCCAGTCATGCTGCAAATCAGCAACACTTTGCATCACATCGGCACTGACAGGTAGACTCACCAGCCCCAGAATCATTGAGAATATATACGCTTTCATCATTTTCTCCATTAAAAATAACGTTTTATGATAGGTAGTTGTTTGATAATTGATTTATCAACAATGCCTGGCAGGATACTGTTGATTCTGACAAACAGTTTTTCAGGCCAGCCAAAATAATGTCTTCGTTTATCCGTAAGCAAAAAGTCGACAATGGCATTCGCTACTTGCTCAGGGCTGTCCATCGCACTGCCTAATGCTTTGTTCAGTTCATTGACATTGTCGTTATTAAGCGCTGTTTTTGTGGCGCGAGGTGCAAAGTAACGCACATCCACTCCGCTGCCAGCCAGTTCACGATGAAGGGCTTCACTAAAACCCCGCAAGCCAAACTTGGTAGCACAATAGACGCTATAACCGGGCATGCCGATACTTCCCAGAATAGAGCCAACATTGACGATGGTTGATGGTGCATTTTTTTCCAGTAAAGGAATGAAATCGCGTGTCAGTGCAATCTGTGAACTCAGATTAATTGTTAACATCCGTTCAATATCGTTATCTGAATGATCGGTGATGGCAGCAAAACGGTTGATACCCGCCAGATTAATGATCATTTGCAGCGGATAAGGCAGGTTTTCACAATAATCCACCAGTGACTGGCGCTGCGTTGTCTCACTAACGTCAGCGACAAAGTCGTCATGCTTTTCGCCTAAGCTGGCTTTCAGTTCAGTTAGTTTGTCTGCATTGATATCCGTCAATATCAGCTTAGCCCCCTGATCGTGTAATGCCTTAGCTAACTTTTGCCCGATACCACCGGCTGCACCGGTAATCAGAATGGTGACATCTCTCAGACTGTGCATGGCATCTTCTCTTCAGTCAGGCTACGGAAGATATTGCCGTAGAGATAATAAAAGCGTTTGGCACTGTGAATAATGAGATCTTGTTCGGCGGGATCGGTGATTTGATTCATCAGCCCTTCGAAGAATTTGACATGATCCTGATCCAGCGCCCCATGTGATCGCAGATAACTAAAGGCTTTAGTCGGTAAACCTAGTGCATTTTGAATACTTTCTGCGGCTTTATCCGCTGTGGTGATACTAGTGCCTTCCAAGACATGTACCATGCCAAAAAAACCTAGTGGATTGATGCGATGTACCATGTCATAAGCATAGGCGACCATCATTTCTGTCTGCAGATTTGGTTGACTGTGTCTGACCGCTTCTTTATCAGCACCACAGGCGGCGATATCGTTCAGTATCCACTCCTGATGGCCTAATTCTTCTTCAATATATTCAGCCACCGCATTACGTAACCATTCTTTTTGTTCAGGTAAGACACCACCAACACTCATCAAAAGTGGCACGGTATGTTTAACGTGATGATAGGCTTGTGTCAGAAAGTTAATATAAAGCTCGGTAGTGATATCGCCTGTCATCGCTTTGGCAATGATCGGTGCACTGAATAATTGCTCACGTGCTGCCGCTGTTTCTGTTTGTAATCTATCGAAAAAAAGCATTTATGCCTGCTCCTTGTATAAAGCATTTATTTGGTGAGAGTAGCTGTCTAGAATTTGTGTTCTGACGGGACGACCATTTGCCGTCAACGTGCCGTTTTCCACACTGAGTGGCCATTCAAAGCGCTGCCAGTCTGCTAGTTGCGCGTAATCCGGTAGGCGTTTGTTGACCAGGGCTATCCATTGGTCAATCATCGCATCGGTGGTAGTGTCAAAACGAGGCTGAACTAAGACACTGCAATGTGATTTTGCATCTCCAATCACCGTGCAATAGGCCAGAATAGGATTTGCCAATAACTCGCTTTCCACCCACTCCGGATTGATATTTCTGCCAAAGCTACTGATTAATAGATTTTTACGGCGCCCGTTAATATGCAAATAATGGTTGTCATCTATAAAACCTAAATCGCCGGTATTTATCTGCTGCGGATACCAACTATCAGGATGATTGATATAGCCTAAAAAGCAGTTACCTTTAACAATGATTTCACCGGACTCAATACTGACTTTTACATGGTCAAGACACTGACCGACACTGCCTATTTGCCGATAATTTGGGCTATTCAGACTGACCACCGAGCTACATTCAGATAAGCCATAACCCTCAAAAACCGGTAAGCCTAAATCACCAGCTTTCCGTAACAAGTCTGCAGATACACGGCTGCCACCCACGGCAATAAATTTCAAACTATCAGGTACTGGCCAGCCTGTTTCAGTGGCTGACACCAGAGTCAGTAATAATTCGGGTAATAACACCACACTTTCTGGCTGATGTTTGCTCAGCGTTTGTAAAAATTGCTGAACATCAAAACCTCGTCCACCATTAAAGCCAAGCTCGGCTGCTGGTAATAAGGTGACCGATCCTCTGCTTAGCAAAGGTGCGTAAATGCCGGCTAGGTTTTCCAATAAGGTGGTCAGCGGTAATACACACAGGTGTTTGATAGCTTGTAATTCTGTACGTTGGATAATGGCATCAGCCACAGCTAATTGATTATCTGTGCTCATACACACCCCTTTAGGCTGACCAGTAGAACCCGATGTAAAGGTAATTTTTTGGGTTTTCTCTGGAATTTGACTATGACCTTTCTTGGCTAATGGAAACAAAATCAGATTGTCCGTTAACGACAGATGCAACTGGTCAAACAGCTTGAGTGATTGAAATAATGTCGTGCCTTTCGATTCGATTAACGCTAATGTGCCACTTTCACTGATGGCATGATGTTGTTGTTCTGCCGAAAAAAAGGCTGGAATAGGCAAACTGATGACGCCGGCTTCATAACAGGCCAGATCAATACACGCCCAGTCGACACTGTTGTCGGCATATAAGGCAACGACATTCTGTGTATAAGGTAATAGCAGTTCAGTTAGTCTATCCACTTCGTCTATCATCTGACGCCAAGTCAGCTGATGATATGGGTCCTGCAAGGCCAGTGCGTTCGGCTGTTGTGTCGCAATCCGACGTAAACGTTCGACTAACTCAGTCATGACGAAAACTCGCGACAAATTCATTTAATTGATGTTGGTAGCTCTGACGTAAATACAACATAAGGGGGTTGTTGTTAAGTTTTGCCATGGTCTGGCGAATATGACTGGCCACCACAACAGGCTTATCATCGTAATAACTACCCCAGCTTGCCCCTTTATCTGGCAACCTGGTTGGGTCTGCAACACGGATGGCAATAGTCTCAATATCTAATTTCGCCAACCACTGAGAAACGGCTGAATTAGCCGTAAACACAACCCATTCATAACCGGCTTGATAGAACAACTCAGCAAGAAGTAAAAATAAGGTCTGAGTCGCACGTTGTCGTCCTGAGGCCAAGTTTCCGATTTCTACAATGGCATCACGTTGAACGACTGTTTGGGTAAGAATACTGAGCGTCGTTTGAATATCATTATCAAGATAATATTCAAGAAAAAGATGTGATGAATAACTGGCTGGCTGGAAACCAAGTGCTGCTGAAACTAAACCACCTGTCCTGGCAGACAAGATAAACGGCAGAAAATGGCTGATCTCTGCACCGTGTTGTTTTTCAAAGCGCTGATAAATAAATTGTTCAGCGTCCATTCGTCCCGGCTCATTGGCTTTTGCCAGTGTGAGTGGAAAAACAGGCTGAATAATTTGTCGCTCTGCGACGCGTTCAGAGCGGCTTTTATTGACAGACTGTGCCAACGATCTAGCTTCCATAAAATTCCCCTTTGGAGGTGGTATGGAGGCTAGATTAAAAAAGAAAGCTTAACGAAAAATTAAGCTTAAAAAGCTTTATTAATTATTAGACAGGATTATCCCATGCGATTGATTTAATTCAGAAATCTGTTGCTTTATTTGTACTTCCAACAGGCGCTTTCTGCTCTCATTATCATTAGCCAACGCCTGACTGCGCAATAAATCAATCAAATTAATTTCACCTAAATCAAAGGCGCGCTTTTGTAATTGATAATACTGCTGGGTAGTTTTATTTTGTTCCGTGATCAAATCCAGCTGCTGCCGACTACTGTTTAATTCTTCATGAGCAGCGACTTGTCGTGTTTTTAGATCACGCCATAATGATTGACGTGTCACCTGAGCATCAGCTAGTTCGGCTGAGGCTTGAGCGATGGCAGGCTGCCTGTATGCCTTATCATCCAACGCCATGCTAAACCCGATACCCAAGCTATTGGTATAGTCTTCCGCTCTATCACCCCGTTCTCGTCTGACGCCAACAGACAGGCTAGGATTTACTGCACCGTCATATTGTGCCAGTCCCATTTGTGCCTGTAATCTGGCTATCAACTGATCCTGTAACTGCAACTGTGGATGTTGTTGTACGTCTTCGGAAGGGGTGATGACGGTTTCTTCGACCTGTTTTGGCAGGGTGTTTTCACCGGTAATCAGTTGATAAATTTTCAACCGTTGTTGAAGCAACGATGCTGCATTGACCATTTTGCTATGTGCTTCCAGCGTGTTACTGCCTGCCAGTAGTCGTTCAGTTGAAGCAAGATCCCCCGCTTTTACCCGGGACTCCACATCGTTTTGTAACTTTTTCGCGGTTTCCCAAGTCAGTTTCGCTTGTTCTAACTGCGCTTCAGCTAATTTTACTTGCCAGATTTGCTGCCTCACTTCACCCGAGGCTTCCAGTTTCAATGCTTGCTGATAGGCAGGAAGTTCAGCCGCTATTTTTGCTGACAATGCTTGTTGCTGTTGTTTTTGGCCGGGTAACCAAAGCGGTAAGTCCACTCCCCCTTCCCACTCTTGAGAACCTCGTCCAGTACCAACTTCATCACTAAACAGACTTAAATTACCGGTGATAGGTTCTGCAAATAAGCTATTGCTGTATGAGTCATTTGCCTGCTGCAGCTGCTGATACTTACCTTCAGCTAGCAGGCCGGGTAGACGCTGATACACTTTATCAGTGAGTGAAGCCAGATCCAGTCCGGCAGAATAAGGCACTTTGCTGACGGATTCTGCATCGTTTGCAAAAGAAGTGAGCGGGCTGAAAGTGCTTATAAAAGCGGCCATCACAATAGGTGTATATCGTCGCATGTAAAATCCTTAACTCAATGCTGTTCGCTCAAATTTAAGCAGCATGCACCGTGATTATTAAGTCAGACTTAATACAGTATCAAATTGTCACTGTTTGTGTTCGCTTCGGTAGAAACTTATCTGCCATCTGCTCATAAACAGCCAGCATCGCAGGTATGACCAATAACACTAATACTGTTGAAAACATCAAACCAAATGACATAGATACAGCCATTGGAATGAGAAATTGTGCCTGTAACGAGGTTTCAAATAATAATGGTGTCAATCCGGCAATGGTGGTCAGTGAAGTCAATAATACCGCGCGAAGTCGTTGTGTAGACGCTTCGATAATGGCTTGATGTGTCGCAAGGCCAGACTCTCTCAATTGTTTGAAAAACGTCACCAGAATGATGGAATCATTCACCACAATGCCTGACAGACCAAAAATACCAAACAAAGACAAAATGGTCAGATCAATACCCAATAACCAATGACCGATTAAAGCACCGATAAGACCAAATGGAATGGCTGCCATGACAACCAATGGCCAGCCGTAAGAGGAAAAGACCCAAGCCAGCACCAGGTAAATCATCACAAAAGCCAGCAACGTGCCTTGGGCCATATCAGTCATGGTCTCTGCTTGTTCTTCGGCACGACCTTCGTACGCTATTTTCACCCCATACTTAGAGGATAAGGCCGGTAAAAACGAAGCTTTCATATCATTTAGAATGGCATTATTATTATTCACCACAGCATCAACGGTCGCCGTGATATGTATGGCTAGTTGGGTATCGGTATGTCTGAGTACATCAAAGCCTCGCCGAGACTCAAACTCAACCACACTGGATAACGGTGCACTGCCACCGTTAGGCAATCTGAGCATAAAATTTTCTAATGTCGCTAGCGTATTGCGTTCTGCATCAGGTAGCATAATGCGCACTTCTACTTCATCATCACCATCCTGAAATATCTGAACTAACTGACCATCAAATGCTGCTCGTAATTGACGTCCCACATTTTCAACAGTCAATCCCAGCACATCGCCTTGCCCTTTGATGCGATAGATTAACTGTTCCTGACCATAGGGCATATCATCTTCAATCGCACTGACACCGGCATAGTTTTTTAACTTCTCGGCGATCTCATGTGAGGCTTTTTTTAACTGCTCAGCTGTCGCGCCACTCAGACGAATATCAATATCACTACCCGGTGGACCGCCACGCATTTCACTAATCGTAAACGTTTCAATCCCGGGCGGAAGCTCGATATATTGTCGCCAGTCATGAATGAACGCTTTGTTTCTAATATCGCGTTTATCAGGCGAAATCATCTCCAGTTGAACAGAGCCAAAACGCTCATCCGCCTGACTGCTACTGACATTAGAATTGGCAGAAGATGCACTCCCTAAACGTGTCACAGCCATCTTGACGATATTTTGCTCGTAATCAGCCTCTGCTTTATCCAAAGCCAGATTGATGTGCTGCAAAAATTGCTCAACATCTTGCTTCGGGGTGCCTGCCACGAAACGGGCATTCGCTGTAATGGTTGTGCCTTCTGGCGAGGGGAAAAAGTTAAATAAAATTCTACCACTGGCCAGCAGGCTGATAGACAGAATCAATATCGCCAATGTGAGACTGATCGTGACCACACTATTTTTAACAGCCAGAGTAACCAGAGGCCTAAAAAATTGTTCACGAAATTGTTCAAATTTATCATCAAGCCAGACTCTCAACTGACCTGGCTTATCATGATGCATACTGTGAAAAGTGTGGCGTAAGTGCCCGGGAAGTATTAAAAAACTCTCCACAAGCGAGGCAATAATCACACAGATCACCACAAAAGGAATATCAAACAGAATATTGCCAATCACACCGCTTATCAGCATCAATGGCAGAAAAGCAGCAATAGTCGTTAATGACGATGAGATAACCGGCGCTAACATGCGCCTTGCGCCACCTTCTGCAGCGGACAAGGACCGCTCTCCACTTTGGTAGTGAGATAACGCATCTTCGCCCACCAC